>Ga0256913_10001365_pt1 | contig 12569 bp, 11 predicted proteins | sample Axial_MatmetaG_FD_185970 | JGI IMG/M metagenome (GOLD analysis project Ga0256913, IMG submission 185970) | Deep-sea worm associated microbial mat communities from Axial Seamount, Juan de Fuca Ridge, Pacific Ocean - Axial_Mat | ecosystem: Environmental > Aquatic > Marine > Oceanic > Microbial...
TATTCATTTTAACTATAAACTGGCGTTAGAGGCGGCCAAGTGGGTGGATTGTATCCGTATTAATCCTGGTAATATCGGTGAAAAAAACCGAGTCAAAGAGATAGTTAAAGCGTGTAAAGAGAGAAACCTTCCTATTCGTATCGGGGTCAACTCTGGCTCACTTGAAAAGGAGTTTGACAACAAGTATGGAGCGACAGCCAAGGGGATGGTGGCGAGTGCCGAGTATAATATTAAGTTTTTAGAAGATTTAGACTTTACCGATATAAAAATCTCTCTAAAAGCTTCTGATGTGGAGCGAACAGTAGATGCCTATAGAGCATTACGCCCCAAAAATAACTATCCTTTTCATTTAGGTGTAACAGAAGCAGGAACTATTTTTCACGCCACAGTCAAATCGGCTATTGGATTGGGAACCCTGCTATTAGATGGGATTGGGGATACGATGAGAGTCTCTATTACTGGTGAGCTAGAGGAGGAGATAAAAGTAGCCAAAGCGATTTTAAAAGACAGTGGACGGGTTAAAGAGGGGTTAAATATTATCTCCTGTCCGACCTGTGGGCGAATAGAGGCTGATTTGGTGAGTGCTGTAGCCGAAGTAGAGAAGCGAACAGCACACATCAAAACCCCAATGGATGTGAGTGTAATGGGGTGTGTGGTAAACGCCATTGGAGAGGCAAAACATGCCGATGTGGCAATCGCTTACGGCAAGGGGAGTGGATTGGTGATGGTTCAAGGTGAAGTGGTGGCAAAACTTCCCGAAGGAGAGCTTGTGGATAGGTTTGTTTCTGAAGTTGAAGCATTTGCTACTAAGCAAAATTAGATATAATATCTAATAAAAAAGAATATAAAAAAAGAATATAAAAAACAAGTGGGGTTTGATGTCTAATGAGTAAAAATATGTATAATTTAAATATAGAGAGAGCAGTGTTGTCTGCGATTATCTTTGACCCTCAAATCTTTGAAGAGATAGCTTCTAAACTTCAATCTCACGACTTCTATCTTCCTTTTCATCAGCACCTCTTTGGTGCGATGGAGGAGTTATCACGTGAAGATAAACCAATAGATGAGGAGTTTCTAAAATCAAAACTAAACGCCACGAGCAATTATGATGAGGTAGCACTACTTGACATCCTCTCAGCCAACCCCATCTCCAATACCAACGCCTATTTAGGAGAGATAAAATCTCGCTCTAGCAAACGGGCATTGGTAACGTTGGCAACCACCATTAAAAAAGTAACGGTAGAGGATGATTTACCCGTAGAGGAGGTGATGAATCTCGTAGAAAAAAAGCTCTATGAGATAACCCAAAATTCAACCTCAGAGGATTTTAGAGAAGCCAAAGATATCACCTTGGCAATGCTTGAAGAGATGAACCGACTCAAAGCCCTTGGAAACTCAAAACTCCTTGGAACAGACACAGGGTTTAGAAATTTAAATGACAGAACCAGTGGATTTGGTAAAGGGGATTTGATAATCTTGGCCGCGCGCCCAGCTATGGGCAAATGCCTGGGAAAAGGAACTAGGGTTTTAATGTACTCTGGTGAGCTTAAAAAGGTGGAAAATATCCAAGTTGGAGAGTTGTTAATGGGGGATGACTCTACCCCTAGAAAAGTCCTCTCATTGGCTCGTGGGCGAGAAGAGATGTATTGGGTACGACAAAATAAGGGGATAGATTATCGTGTAAACAAATCTCATATTTTGTCTCTTAAACGTTCCCGAAATGGGGGAAAACATAAACATGGAGATGTTTTAAATATTGAAGTAAGTGACTATTTAGAGACTTCTGAGAAGTTTAAGACGAACTATAAAGGATATAAGGTTGGCGTGGTTTTTCGTGAGCAAAAAATAGAGATTGAACCTTACTTTTTAGGTCTTTGGCTAGGTGATGGAAATTCTAATTCAGCACAAATTACCAATACAGATAAAGAAATAGATAGTTACTTAAAAACTTTAGCCAATAATTTAAATATTCCATTACGGATAGGAATTCTAAATAAAAATCCTAATCATAAAAGATATAAATTAGATAGAAATGAAGATTCACAAGATTCTATCTTAGAAGAAAATATTAATCACTTAAATCTCTTTAATAATAAACATATCCCCCAAAACTATTTAATTAATAGCAGAAAAAATCGTTTAGAACTTCTAGCAGGACTAATAGACAGTGATGGTTACTATGATGATAAGTTTCATGTTATGGAAATAGTACAAAAATCTAAAAAGTTAACCGAACAGATTAAATTCTTAGCAGACAGTTTAGGTTTTAGATGCTCTTTTAAATCAAAGATTGCACGAATTAAAAGTATAGGCTATGAGTGTGAGGTATATCGTGTTAGGATTGTTGGAAATTTAGATGAAATTCCTACAAAAATAGCCAGAAAAAAGGCTCGTCCATTAGCCTCAAATCGTAACCATCAACACACAGGTATCAAAGTAGAGTATGATAAAATAGATGACTATTATGGTTTTGAGATAGATGGAAACAGGCTCTTTTTATTAGAAGATATGACCGTAACACACAACACCTCTTTGGTACTAAACATGACCCAAAAAGCGATAGAGAGAGGGGAGGGGATAGCCTTTTTTTCACTGGAAATGCCAGCAGAGCAGTTGATGCTTCGTCTGCTCTCTACGGAGACCTCTATCCCTCTTCAAAAGCTTAGAATTGGGGATTTGACGGATGAGGAGTGGAGTCAATTATCAGTGGCTACGGATAAGATGGCAACACGAAAACTTTTCGTGGATGATGGGGGGTATGCGACCATTCACCATGTAAGAAGTAAGTTGAGAAAATTAAAGTCTCAATATCCTGAGATTTCTATGGCAGTTATCGACTACTTACAGTTGATGAGTGGGGACAACAAAGAGGGGCGACAGCAGGTTATCTCTGAAATCTCTAGGGGACTTAAACAGTTGGCTAGGGAGTTGGAGATTCCAATTATTGCTCTTTCACAGCTGAACCGTGGGGTGGAGAGTCGGGACAATAAGCGTCCGATGCTTAGTGACCTTCGTGAAAGTGGGTGTTTGTCTGGTGATGCTATTATTGTTGATGCTTTAACAGGAAAGAGATATAGAATAGATGAGTTAGCAGAAGATAAAACGCTACTTCCTATGCAAACAAAATCTATGAGTAATGAGTTAAAGGTTCAAAATTTTAATATTACCAATGCTTTTTTTTCAGGTGAAAAAACAGTTTATAAATTGACCACAAAATCAGGCAGAACAGTTAATGCAACGGCTAATCATAAGTTTTATAAAGTGGATGGGTGGATTCGACTTGATGGGTTGAAAGTTGGGGATAAGATTGCAACGCCGAATAAACTAATCGAAAACCTTGCAAATTCAGATATCTATTGGGATGAAATCATATCTATTGAAAAGCTAGAAAAAGTAAAAACTTATGATTTGACAGTGGAGAGTGTACATAATTTTGTGGCAAATGATATTATTGTCCATAACTCTATCGAGCAAGACGCAGATATAGTAATGTTCGTCTATCGTGATGATGTCTATCGTGAGGCGGCTGAAAAAGAGAAAGAGATGAAAGCTAAAGCTGATGGAAAAGAGTATGAAAATAAGTTTGAGAATAAACTTGAAGAGGATACGGAGCTGATTATAGGAAAACAGAGAAATGGTCCTACGGGGACGGTGAAGTTGATATTTCAAAAGAGATTTACCCGTTTTGTGGATGCTGATTTGGGGGGGAATGGTGCTTTTGAGGTTATCTATGAGGATGAGAATGTGGACATGACACAAGCAAATATGAATATAGATTTACCGATGATTTGATAGTGATATGTTAGAAAAACCAAAGCTTTTTTTGACCCTAAAAGAGTTTTGGTTGGTGGTTCTTTTTTTTCTTTTTCTTTTCTCTATTCGTCTCTCATTTATCTATGTTGAGTACCGAGATTTTGTTCAAAAAGAGTTCTATTTTACCCATGTAGAGGTGTTACAGGCGTATAAAAAAGAGAAAAATGGTAAAGTTTATACTATTTTGAGGGTACATAGCCCTGAATTGGATTTGAACTTTTTTACACGCACTTATAAAGAGAATAATTTTCTAGGACATAGGCTTAGGTTAAAACTCTTTCCATATAAAAAAATGACCTTTTGGGGGTATTTGGGGACATCTTTTATCGCTTCGAAAATCAATGCTATCTATCCTCCCTCTAAAAATCTCAAATCACTGTTGTTAGAAAAAATATCGGTACAGCACCAAAACCCACAGATAAGCAACTTCTATTATGCGATATTTTTAGCCACTCCTTTAGATAAAAAGCTTCGTAATCAAGTCTCCCTATTGGGGGTAAGTCATCTGATTGCTCTTAGTGGGTTTCATCTTGGTATTCTTTGGTGGGTGCTTTTTTTTCTTTTTCGCCCCCTCTATCGCTTGGTACAACAGAGATATTTCCCCTATCGTTTTGATGTGATAGATGTGGGTCTTTTCGTCCTTGTACTATTGGGTAGTTATGTTTGGTTTGTGGATAGTCCTGCCTCTTTGCTTCGCTCTTATACCATGATGGTGATGGGGTGGGGAGTGCTTATTTTTGGGATGGAGCTTTTGAGTTTCACTTTTATTGCTACGATGATTATGGTTCTTCTGTTACTTTTCCCAAAGATGCTTTTGTCATTGGCTTTTTGGTTTTCAGTGATGGGGGTATTTTATATCTTTTTGCTTGTTGAGAGATTTAAAACACTCAATAAACTGATGATGATGCTTCTTATATCCTTTGGTATTTTTGTTTTGATGCTACCTATTGCTCATCTTATATTTCCTGTGACCACAACACTACAGTTTTTCTCCCCATTTTTATCATTGGCATTTACTCCATTTTATCCTTTAAGTATCTTGGCTCATTTGGTAGGATATGGGGGAGTTTTTGATGACTTGTTATTATCACTTTTTAGTTTAGAGAGTAAGAGTTGGAGTGTGAAACTAGAGATGATATATGGTGTGGGGTATCTCATCCTCTCTTTTGGAGCGATATATTCACGTTGGCTTTTTTATCTTCTTTTTATGGTTGCTATTGGGTTTATGGGGTGGATGTTTTTTGGGGCTAGTAACTGTTAACTAAAATACACTATAATATGTGTAAACTTATGAAGGGTTTATATGTATTCAGTAGGAAAATTTGCTAAAATGATAGGAGTATCTCCTGATACTCTAAGAAATTGGGAAAAAAAGAAAAAACTTATACCTCTTAGAACAGAGGGAAACCAAAGAAGATATACGATAGAACAGTATAACCAAATTATGCAAATCAAAGAGAATAAGCGTATATCTATTGGTTATTGTCGTGTTTCTGCCAAACACCAAAAAGATGATTTAGAAAGACAAATTGATTTGAGTGTAACCTAAACCTCCACAGCAAGAAAAGTAAACAATATATAACAATAAAAACTATATAATATGAGAAGTTTTATAAAAACTCAGTATAAGTTTACTGAAAGGCTCTCAATATGAGAATAGAAGAGATAATTTTTTCTTTATGTTTGTTATCAATCATCATTAAAGATAAACAGTTTGATGAACGAGCTATATTGTTAGCTCATAAGATTGAGATTAGACCAAACCAAGAGCAAGAAGAGTATCTTTTAGGTGCTGTGGGTTCACGCCGATTTGCATATAATCATCTTGTAGCTTACTATAATGAACAAAAAAAACTTACAAAAACAGTTTCTGTAAAATTAATCAAAGAACTTAGAGCTAAGTATGAATGGTTAGAAGATTTTTCAACTCGTGTAATTAGAAACTGTGTAGATGATATTGATAAAGCGATAAAAAGGGCTTGGAGTCCTCAAACTCTAATAGAGAGAAATAGAGCAATAGCCAAAGCTTCGACTCCAAAACAGAAATTGAAAGCTTTTAATTTAGGTATGCCACAATTTGCTAAAAAAGGTATCAATGAGAGTTTTTCAATACGAGAAAAAGAGAAAATCACTCTGAAAGATAGAAAGTTTAAAGTCGAAAAAATGCCTTTCTATATCAAAATGAGAAACAAAATCCGTTTTAGTGGAGTAGTAAAACAGGTTACTATATCTATGCAAGGTGGAAAATGGTTTGCATCATTTTTGATAGAGACAACCGATAAACATGAAGAAGAGCAAAAGCCACGCTTGGATTCTGTAGGTGTTGATGTAGGTATAAAAGAGTTAGCAACTCTATCTAACGGTGTAGTATTTCCAAAATCTCAACCACTTAAAAAACAACTCAAAAAATTAAGACAATTGCAAAAAAAATTATCTCGACAAGTACGCTATAGTAATGGTTATGAGATAACAAAAGCTAAAGTAACAAAATTACACTATTTTGTTAGCCAAAAGAGAAAAGCAACTGTTCATGAACTTACAGATTACCTAGTTAAAACTTTTGATAGAGTAGCTATAGAAGATTTAAATGTAAAAGGAATGATTAAAAATCGTAAATTGGCAAAAGCCATTAGTGATGTTGGTTTTGGTATGTTTAGAGAGATTCTAACATATAAGTGTAAACTTTATGGTGTGAAATTAGTGCTAGTGGATAGATTTTTTCCATCTTCAAAAACTTGCTCAAAGTGTGGCATGAAGAGAGATAATTTAAAACTAAGTGATAGAGTGTATACTTGCAATTCTTGTAACTTAGTCATTGATAGAGACTTAAATGCAAGTCTAAATATCAATGGTTGGCGACAGGTTTAGGCGACAACTCAAACGATAGTGGAGAAGTCTCGTTGGAGATTCTGTGAAGCTATAACATTCCTAGGTTTTCCTAGGTTTTTATGAACGGAGAATGCTATATGATGATGAAGAAGAGAGAAGGAGTAGCCTTCTCTTTTTTTCTACTTAACTTCGTACTGTTCACGCCCCATTTGATAGAGGTCATTTCCTTTGGTATCGTTTACCACAGTAACAGGAAAGTCTTCAACAGTAATTTTTCTCACGGCTTCTGGTCCTAGTTCTGGATAGGCGATAACTTCTGCTGAACGAATCTGTTTTCCAAGTAACGCACCAGCTCCACCTGTTGCTCCAAAGTAGATGCCATCATAGGCGACACAAGCGTCTTTTACCTCTTGGTTTCTGTTTCCTTTTCCTATCATTCCCTTTGAACCGTTTTTAAGCATGGTTGGAGAGAATGAGTCCATTCTATATGAGGTGGTAGGCCCTGCACTGCCGATTGGGTCACCTGGTTTTGGAGGGGTTGGGCCCACAAAGTAGATGATAGAACCCTCTAAATCAAAAGGAAGCTCTTCGCCTTTTTCTATGAGGGCTACGAGTCTGCTGTGTGCTGCGTCTCTTGCCGTGAAGATTGTTCCATTAAGTAGAACAGTATCTCCAGCTTTGAGTTGTTTGGTATCTTCTGAAGTTAGTGGTGTTGTTAATGAATAAGTTGCCATCTATTTTCCTTATATGGTGATATGCGTGTGTCTTGAACTGTGACACTGAACGTTTACAGAGACAGGCAGAGACGCGATGTGACATGGATTGGCTTCGATATGGACAGCAAGAGCCGTTTTTGTTCCACCCATACCCATTGCACCGATACCAAGATTGTTGATTTCTACTAGCATTCTAGCCTCTAGTTCAGCCATTTCAGGGTCAGGGTTTTTGGTCTCTAGGTCTCTAAATAGAGCGTGTTTTGAGCTGATAACGGCTTTTTCAAATGTTCCACCAATTCCTACACCCACGGTGATTGGAGGACATGGGTTTCCACCTGCATCAGAGATAACCTCTTTTACATAGGCTACGATTCCATCTTTTCCTGCTGCTGGTGGGAAAACTCTGGCACGACTTACGTTTTCAGACCCACCACCTTTGGCAGCATACTCAATATCAATTTTGTCACCTGCTACAATATCAAAGTGAATGATGGCAGGGAGGTTATACCCCACAGAGTCTTTTAGGTTTAGACGAGAGAAAGGCTCACAAGTGGAGGCTCTTAGGTAACCTTCGGTGTAGCCTTGCTCTGTGCCTTGGTTGATGGCATCTCTAAGAAGACCACCGTTGATGCGTACCTCTTCACCCACATAGACAAAAAAAACAGCCAAACCTGTATCTTGACAGAGTGGTCTTTTTTCATCTTTTGCAATGTTTGCATTTTCAAGAAGTTGACGGATAACCTCTTTGCTCACTGGTGATTTTTCATCCTCCATTGCTTGTTCTAGTGCATCATAGGTATCTTGTGGTAAATCAGTACCACAGTGCATAATCATATCTTTAACAGCTTTGACAACAACGTCAAATTCAATTTCTCTCATAAAAGCTCCTGATTGTATTATTTTTAATTATTCTACTATTTGGGGTGTTAATAGTCTATTAATGAAGTGTGGTACGTTTAAAGCTTTATCTCTGTGAGTAGAGTGGTAATCTATTGAAGTTATTGAAAAAAATGACTCTATTCTAAAAGGTACAATAATATAGATAGTGATACCATATAGTAATCTTATCATATTTATAAGGAAAAATAATGTCATCTAAAAGAACAGCAGTCGTAAGAATGGAAGAGGGTTATATGAGAGCGACGATTCAGTATAGCGATACTGAATATAAGTCTGAAATATGCAAAGCTATTACACATTTAGAAAAAAAATTAGATTTATATCCAGAGATAATACATCGAAGAGATAGTCAAAAAAAGGGCTTCTGTTCTGTAGAGTTTTCAGGAGATGAGTATGTCTGTAGTCGCTCTTGTGGAGAGTTTATCGAAGCACTAATCTCTGAACTGGAGATTGAAGAGTGTGTGGATGATTGATTGAGGGAGAGGAGTGTTTTACCACTCCTCTTCTCCTTTTAAGTAGGCATCAATAGAGTTTGCCGAGTCTCTACCCATCCCCATTGCCAAAATTACAGTTGCTTGACCAAGTGTAATATCTCCACCTGCCCATACCCCTTTTTTGGTAGTTTTTCCTGTTTTTTTATCTGCTTCTATATTTCCCCATTGGTTTAATTCTAAGTTTTTTGTGGTTTTTGTAAGCAGTGGATTGGCAGATGTTCCAATGGCAATAATCGCCAAATCACAATCAATATACTCATGCTCTCCTGTCGCAATAGGTCGGCTTCTTCCCCCCTCATCAGGTTCACCTAGTACCATTTTTTCACAGTTTATTCCTACCAGTTTTCCACTTGCATCACCGATAAACTCTAGTGGTGAAGTTAAGAATTTAAACTCTACCCCCTCCTCATCTGCATGGTGAATCTCAATATCTCTTGAGGGTGACTGCTCTCGTGTTCTTCGGTAGACAATGGTAACCTTTTTCGCTCCCAATCTGACAGCCGTTCGAGCTGAATCCATCGCCACATTTCCTGCTCCTAAAATCGCCACATTTTTTCCAGGGATGATAGGGGTGTCATAGTTAGGGAAATCAAATGCTTTCATGAGATTCGCACGGGTAAGATACTCATTGGCAGAGAAGACACCATTTAAATCTTCACCTTTAATGTTTAAAAAGTTTGGAAGTCCTGCACCCACGCCGATAAAGACGGCATTATAGCCATACTCCTCTATTAGCTCATCCACATCCACGGTTCGACCAACTACAGTGTTACAGACAATCTTGACCCCCAATGCTTTAAGTTGCTCAATCTCATAATCCACAATATCTTTTGCCAATCTAAACTCAGGAATACCATAGAGCAGAACACCACCTGCTTTATGGAATGCTTCATAGATGGTAACTTCATGACCTTTGATTGCCAAGTCACCTGCGACGGTAATTCCTGCAGGACCCGAACCTACTACGGCTATCTTTTTTCCTGTACTTGGGGCAATTTTGATATCATTTACCACCTCATTTTTTCTTGCCCAATCGGCGATATACATCTCCAAATTACCAATACCCACAGGCTCTTTTCCTTTTTTGAGACCCACCACACAGACCTCTTCACACTGAATCTCTTGGGGACAGACACGTCCACAGACAGCAGGAAGGGCTGTGCTTTCCCATACTCTATGAATCGCTCCTGCTCTGTCTTCGTTTACAATCATCTCTAAAAAACCAGGAATGTCTATGCCCACAGGACACCCCTTGACACACGCAGGGTCTTTACACTGAATACAACGGGCTGCCTCATACTGTGCATCTCTAAGACTGTATCCCAGTGTTACTTCTGAAAAGTCTTTGTTTCTAATGTGTGCATCTTGTTCAGGCATCTGCTGTTTTGGAATCTGACGACGCTCTTTTTTGGTCATCTCTTTCGCTTCAATTTCAAATGTCATCTTATGCCTCCTTCTCAAACATACAATCTTCAGAGTGTTGCTCTTCGACAGTATAGGCTTGTAGCCGTCTCATTAGCCCATCATAATCAACTTGATGACCATCAAACTCAGGGCCATCCACACAGGCAAACTTGGTTTTACCCCCAATGGTCACACGACACCCTCCACACATTCCTGTTCCATCTATCATAATAGGGTTGAGGCTCACCATGGTAGGTGTATCATATTTTTTAGTAAGCAAAGAGACAAATTTCATCATAGGCACAGGACCAATGGCAACCACAAGGTCAACCTTTTGAGCTTTTAAAATCTCCTCTAACTCCTCTGTTACAAATCCATGTCGTCCCTTTGAGCCATCATCGGTACAGATACGCACCTCATCAGAGACCTTTGCCATCTGCTCCTCCATGATGAGGTAATCTTTGGTTCTTGAACCAATAATAGAGATAACCTTGTTTCCTGCTTCGTGCATTCCTCTGGTAATCGGGTGTAAAACGGCTGTTCCCGTTCCTCCTCCTACACAGACAACTGTTCCAAAGTTCTCTATGTGGGTAGGCTCTCCTAGAGGTCCTACCACATCTTTGTATCCATCCCCAACCTGTAGAGTCGAGAAGAGTTTGGTACTTTTCCCTACTATCATATAGATAATGGTAATCGTTCCTCTCTCTTTGTCTACTTCTGCCATTGTCAGAGGAATTCTCTCTCCTGTCTCATTGACCACCAAAATAACAAACTGCCCAGGTTTTGCTTTTTTAGCAATCTGAGGGGCTTCTATCTCATTTAATATAATTGTACCGTGTGCTAACTCTTCTCTTTTTACGATTTTATACATTAAAATTCTCCTTATAAGTATATATGATAAATATCATAATTAAAATAGATTATAAATCAATCTTGATTAAAGAGGAGTGTGAAGCATGAAAAAGAATAGAAAAAAATTGATTTACATATTTTGTAATGGATAAGTTATGTTTGTCTATTGCTCTATCTATTCTAAAAACTTACTCACTGATTTTTCTCTTTTTAACATAATATATAATATCTCTCTCGCTTCCCACTTGATTTTTTAGGCTCTTCTACTGTTCCTCTTTTAATAGTTTTCATAACCATACAAGGGTCGGCTTTAGCCGACCAAATTTAAAGTAAGCTCCTCTCCAACGCATCTACAACCTCTTTTTGCAAGACTTCTCTATCTAAACTATCCACATTTAATAGATGTACATATAGGTCACTGTTATCTAATTCTAGTGTAATTGTCCCAGGGGTTAGAGTAATTGCATTTGCCAAAAGAAGCTTATCATGGTCAGAGGTTAACTCTGTTTTTAGTTTAACAATACCTGTATTAATAGGTAACTTTGGATTTAATACAATTTTTGCTACCTCAATATTAGACTCTACCAATTTTTTTAGAAAGATAGGGGTAAACTTGATATATGTTATTACTAATTTTTTAAAATCCATATTATCATCTTTTGTAAAAAACTTAGCCACTACAAAAGCAACTACAGCACCTACAATAAGCTCTTCTATCTCTAAAGAGTTTGTTAATCCAATCCAAACTAAAAAAAGTAGTATAAATTTTGCTATCATCACTTATCCTTTGGCATATATAAAAAGTTATTGCTATCTTCGTTTGCCCAAATTGATTCACTCTCTAGTTTCAAAGAGCTTGGAGGACAGACATCGGTACACAAACTACACCAACAGCACCGTCCATAGTCGATTCTTGGAATACATGCACTGTTGTTTTTTGGATTCTTCTCTTCTGTTATGGTTATCATATCTATAGCATCATTCATACAGACATCTTGACAGTTTGCACAACCGATACATGTCTCTAATAGATTGGTATGAAATCCTCGATACCCATCTACCTTCTCTTTTTTCTGAGATGGGTAGCAGATAGTTTGAGGATGTTCAAAGACTCTTGCAATAGCACTAAATGGGGCTATTGTCCCTTTTATATCTATGCTAAATTTCATTTTCTTCCTTTATATTACGGAGTATTCCTAACTTATCTTGCAGAACTTTTTGGATTTGCAAAATCTTATCTATCTCTCTATCTCTGGTGGGCAGATACCAAGTGAGTTCATAATCATTGCTACATTAGAAAGCTCTTCGCCCTCGAGCATCTTCTCTAGAAGTGTAAATCCATGAATAAGTGATGGACCTTTTACCTGCATTCTTCGTATTTTTTCTGTTCCATCCCCTGCCATATAGTAGTTAAACTCTCCTCTTGCCGATTCAGAAGAGACCAAAATATCATTTTTGGGAATTTTGAACTTTCTATGTTTAGGTATTTTCTGCATAATATCCCCTTCGGTTGGCATATCTGCAATCACTTGACGAAGGATTTTAATAGACTCTTTAATCT
>Ga0256913_10001366_pt1 | contig 12564 bp, 11 predicted proteins | sample Axial_MatmetaG_FD_185970 | JGI IMG/M metagenome (GOLD analysis project Ga0256913, IMG submission 185970) | Deep-sea worm associated microbial mat communities from Axial Seamount, Juan de Fuca Ridge, Pacific Ocean - Axial_Mat | ecosystem: Environmental > Aquatic > Marine > Oceanic > Microbial...
CATCTTCCTACCCTTAGGATCCAACATCCAACCGCTTATCATACATTCTTTCCAAGGATTGATGCCATAATGTAATTGACTTTTAACAACAGTATTGAACAACCAAAAACTGATTATGTCATGAGCTTGAGGTCTAAGATCAAATGGACGATCCTTAATCTTCTCAAATATCGGTTTATCTTTGAAAAGATTTTTCACAATAGTCGGAGTCAAAGACGAGGTTGCCCAAGTATTGATAACATCTTTTTCACCTTCAAACTCTGAACATCCACAATCAGGGCATTTATCGATCAAAGGTTTATCTATAGTTGGATCAACAGGTAATTGTTTCTTATCAGCAATTATCTCTTTTCCACAATCCTTACAATACCACACGGGAAAAGGTATTCCAAAAGGCAATTGTCTGGAAATACACCAGTCCCAAGCCAAACCTTTAACCCAATTATCATAACGATTCTTCATGAACTCAGGATGCCATTTAAGGTCTTCACCCCACTTTAACATATCTTCTTTAAGATCCAAATATTTGATGAACCATTGTTTAGAATGAATAAACTCTATCGGAGTTCCGCATCTTTCATGAACATTAACAACGTGTTTGATCGGTTCTTGTTTGATTAAAAGACCTTTCTCTTTCATATCTTTGATTATTTCTTTTCTAGCTTCAGTAATCTTCAAACCATCATATTTTCCTGCCAAAGAAGTCATCCTTCCAAACTTATTGATCGCTTCTTTTATCGGCAAGTTATGAGCTTTTTGCCACTCCATATCAGTCTGATCACCAAAGGTGCAACACATTACCAGACCAGTTCCTTTTTCAGGATCTGCCCGAGGATCTTCAAGAATAGGAACTTCAAAATCAAACAAAGGAACCTTTGCTTTCAAACCCTTTAAACCTTGATAACGTTTATCATCAGGATGGTAAAATACCGCCACACAAGCAGGCAATAATTCAGGTCTTGTAGTCGCAATAACTAAATCACTATCTTCAGTCTTAAAAATAATATCATTGAAATGAGAATCTAATTCCAAATCTTCTAACTCAACTTGAGAAATTGCGGTTTGACATTTAGGACAATACATTGCAGGAGCTTCTTTCCGATACTCCCTTCCCTTTTCATAAAGATCAATAAAAGATTCCTGACTGATTCGTTGACTTTCTGAATCAATAGTAGAATATTTAGCTTCAAAATCACAACTAATCCCTAAACGTTTCCAATCTTCAGTATATGAAGGTTTTAATTCTTTATCCAAAGTCTCAAAACATAATTGCCGGAACTCCTTACGATCCATCTGGTTCGCTCTTACTTTTTTCAGTTTCTCAATCAACAATTTAGTCGGTAAACCATTATCATCAGTTCCGAAGGGTTGTAAGACATTAAGCCCTCTCATCCTCTTAAATCGTGCAATAAAATCTTGCTGACTATTACTGAATGCATGACCTATATGCATCTTACCAGAAACTGTCGGCGGGGGAGTATCTATCAAAAATAATTCTTTAGAAACATCCTCTGCATCAAACTTAAAAGTCTTATTCTCATCCCAATAAACTTTCCATTTTTCTTCAATAGTTTTAGCATCATACTTTTTTGGTAATTCCATCATTCCACCTTTTCATAAAATATTTTTAATGTTAACTTAATAAAATTTTAAAAAATAATCAATAACCACAAGGGTCTTAATCTTTAATATTATCCTTTGAGAACTACTCATTGACTCCTGACGACCGCATAAATTATTTTGTAATTGTTCAAAGAGGTTATCATGAACTGTGATAAAGCACTTCTTATTTATAAAAATTTGGTTTAAAAAACTGAAACTGACAAAAGCAGAACAGACTAAAAAAAATGTGAGAAAACAAACAAGAACAAACAAGAAAACTTTTTACTACATCTCCTTGAAAAAATATATTGCCTTGAAAAATATTCTATATTGCCTTGAAACCTCATTAAGAAACACTGATTTCAAAAAATACTGCCAATCACATTTTTTGAAATGATAACAGAGTTTCAATCGATTAATCATTGTTATACGCAATTAAATTTTCACTTATTTTCTTTTTAGAGTGCTCAGAAAACTTTGTTTTCTGGCACCCTGAAAATCATTTTGATTTTCATGGAAAAGAAACAAAAGAGAGGGGTTTCTTTTTGTCCTCTCGGACATTTTGTGAACAACTTTATTGTTCTTTATTTTATTGTTTTTTCTGGTTTATAACATTGAGGCACCCAATCGAATTTGTATTCTTTTGGAAACATTAAGAATTCGTATCCTTTCATTTCTAAAAAAGTTTGTTTTAGGTCATCCATTATTTTGTAAAACTGATTGTTGTCATCTACAATTAATTCTAATTCTAAAGACCAACTTCCAACACAAAATACAAAAAATCCTATATTTTTATTATTTCTTGAATATTCAACTATTTTTTGTTTTAGTTTTTTATTAAAATGCGTAAAATAAATTATTGTTTTGAAAAATTGTTTTTTTAGGATATTTAAATCAAGAGAAATTGTATAACCCAGAATAACTCCTTTTTTTTCTAATTCTTTCATTCTGTATAAAACTATTCTGGTTGTTGAATTCATTTTTTCAGCTATTTTATTGGCATTCATTCGCCCATTATTTGCAAGTATTTTTAGTAGTTGTAAATCAATTTCATCAATTTGAATATCTAAATTATTTCCTCCAAAATAAACAAGCTTACTCAACAAGTTCTTTTCGGGCAAAAGCCAATCTTTACTCATTATTCCCACTTCTAGAGTTGTGTTAAATTCTTGTTCTAAAATATAATTTCCATATTTTTCAAAGAATACACTCATTATTTCTTCGTAATGATTAATATTTTTTGCAAAAACACAAAAATTTAAATCATATTTTCCTCGACAACTTGCAATCCAATAAATATAATCATTTTTCATTAAACAATCAAGAAGTTCTTTCTCTTTTTCTTTATCAAGATTTTGAAATTTTAAAAATAATTTGTAAACAGAATAACCAAACATTGCAGGATTAGTCATAGTAACAAACTTCCTAATAATTCCTTTTTTAACTAAACGATTAATTCTGTAATTTGTAGTTTCACGACCAACTCTCAACTTTTTTGCTAATTGAGTTGTAGATATACGGGCATTTAAATCTAATTCATACAAAATCTTCCTATCAATTAAATCAAGTTCTTCAACCATAAAGATAACAAAACAAACAAGATTTATAAATTTTTTGTTTTAAATGGCAAAATAACAATCAAAGAATTAATATATTTTAAGATGTATCCACTAGTAAGTAAAAATTGAAATGATTAAAATGACTCAACCAACAACATATATTAAGAAAAATTATGAAGATGTAAAAGAAATCATAATATATAGTCATTATGATCCAGTTCCCTTAAACCATGAATTAGAAAAATATGCTGAGATAATGATAAGAGCTTTTGAAAGATCCATTAATCCAAAAAGTAAAGTTGGATTTTATTCAAGTACAAAAGGAACAGCACTTGTCGGAACTCACAAATTAGATTCTAGAGTAGGAGTTATAGTTGAGGATTATACTAACTCAGGACCACATTTCTGTCATAAAGAATATTTTCCTTTAGAAGAAGAAAGAGTTAGACTCAATATTAAAATTGGTTTTTATTCAAAAGAAGGTTCAAAATTCAATTATGTAAACCAACCTTATGACCTCCACCCTCTGTCTAAAATGGAATGGATTTTACGAAAAATTAAATTTGGAAATGATTTTGAAAAAATAAATTTATTAGAAAAATATCCAAAAGGTCCAATAATCAGACTTAAAAATGATTTCTCGCCAGAAATAACTTATGGAACAAAACCTTGGGATATAGCGTTAAATGCTTATGCAGAAAAGATATTAGAAGATTATAAACTACTCTCTTTTCAAAAATAAAGTATAAAAAAAAGAAACCCCTTCGTCTTTCAGACATATAGACTACCTTCGGTCAATATTTATATTAAGTGAAAATTTGACTGAGCCTACGAACAAGTTCTCCGGCTTTTTTTCTTGCAGAAAAAACGTATAACAAAGATTATGAGACTCCAGACTGCGTCTTCCGTCCAAATTTCTTTCGCTTCGCTACAGAAACTTCTCATAATCATAATGTTGCGAGCCAAAGACAAAAATTTTGCAATATAAACTTTAAAAAAACTGAAACTGACAAAAGCAGAACAGACTAAAAAAAATGTGAGAAAACAAACAAGAACAAACAAGAAAACAAAACAAACAAGAAAAAATATACAAGAAAAAATAAAATAAAACAAAATAAAAAATTCTAGAAAAAAATCTTTATTTATTCATAGCTTTCTGGAATACTAATAAATCTTCAGTAGTTAATTTTCCGCCAGTCTTTATTTTTTCATTAACTTCCTTAGCTTTCTTCTTAACTTCCTGAAGCTCAACCTTTTTCTTATCCTCTTCAATCTCAATGTTCTTCTCTTCAAGAACATGCTTAAGTTCATCTGCTTGTTTCAACAATTCCTTAAGTTCATTATTTTTTGAAGTGAATAATTCTTTGAATTCCTTAAACTTCTCATAAGCAAGCTTTTCTTCTTCTTTCAATTCATCAATCTTTTTTGAAAGAGTAATTATTGATTCGTGCTTTTCCTGAGAAGTCTTTGCAATCTCTTGAACTTCACGATGAATCTGATTGGATTTTTTACGTAATTTGCTAACATCCCTTTGTAATTGTGATAATGATTTATGTTCATCACTCATACCATCTAATTCAGCCAATTCTTTCTTCAAAGTTTTCAATTGTGACATTAATTGCTGTTCTTTCTTAAAACTCATAGGCTGAGTCTGAATAGTATAATCTAACCGTTCAATCTGTTTTTTTAATTGAGCAGGACTTTGTCGCTCAGTCTTTATAGGTCCTGACTTTTCTTTAAGGTCTTTTAGAAGATTTACTTTCTCACTAATCTCTTTATTAAGAACATCTCGATCTACCTTCAAAGTTTTTACTTTTTCAGTCAATTCATTTCGCTCTTCCTTTGAAGCTTTAACAACGTTTATCTGTTCAGTTATTTGCTTGTTGATGTTCGATCGTTTCTTGAACCAACTTTCTTTTTCTCTATTCAACTTATTTAATTCTTTTTTTACTGAATTAATCTGGATTCTCAAATCCTTCAAACGTTGTATTTCCACTTGTGTTCCTTCTTCCATGTTAAACTCGACCTTTTACCTTATTATTATAAAAAAAATAAAAAAATTTGGTTTTTTACTTAACCAAATAAAGCTCCTAAACCAGCTGCTGCTGCACCATCATCCTTTTTCTTTTCTTCTTTCTTTTCTTCTTTCTTTTCTTCTGCCTTAGGTGCTTCACTACCTGCTGCTGGAGCTGCTGCTGGAGCTGCTACTGCTGCTTTTGATATTGCTTCTTCAATGTTCACGCCATCCAGAGCTGCCACTAGTGCTTTAACTCTTGAATCATCAACTTTAACGCCTGCTGCTTCTAAAACTTTTTTAACAGCTGCATCTTCAATTTTTTGTCCTGCTTTATGTAAAAGCATTGCTGCATAAATATATTCCATTTTTTTACCTCATTTAGTTTTTGAGTTTTTTATTGTTATTTTTTATCCGAAAAGAGCTCCTAAACCAGCTGCTGCTTCCTTAGGTTCTTCTTTCTTGTCGTTGTCAGGTTCCTTTCCACCCTCAGTACTTGTAGCTTCCGCAACAGGTTCTGATGAGGATTTAGTGCTGGAAGTTGCTGCTTTCAAGTCCTCAGAAAGTACTTCTTCGGGCAATTGGCTTGCAACTCCTAACATTTGATTGTAAACTCTTGCTATTGTGTCTCCCACTGTCAAATCTGTCAAAATGTATTCATTGATCGCTAAGTTCTTACTCTCAACAAATGCTTTTTGTAGTAATGTTTCTGTAGTTTCTTCACAAGGATAAGCACTCTCCACCGCCAGATTGAAAGCCCACGATGCTGCTTGAGTAATATCAGCAATGTACTTATCTTCATCAATATCAAGAACTGCTTTAGTCAAGATTTCTCCATTCTCATAAACAGCAGTTAAATCTAATCCTATTTCCATAGGTTCAATTCCTAGTCTCGTCAACAAAGCAGCTAATTTTTCATTCACAACATCGCCTTCTTTAGCAACAACTGCGTCTTCCTTAATAGCTACTTTACCACCATCAATACCTGCTTTGATACCAACAGATCCTAACTCTCCAATCACAGGTCCTGGTGCGAAACCAGTAGGTCCTGCAGGAACAACAATATCACTAGGAGCTGTTTGTCCTGCCTTGATTGCAGTATTAGATTTGTTTTTCTTTAAAGTCTTGAATAGTGTAAAAGGACTTGCATTAGTAAAAAGTAAAGCAGGCATCCCCTTCAAGTGAGGTATCAATTCTGTCAAACCTTTCTTATCAGATTGTTCTAAAGCAACTTTCAAAAGCCTTCTCTTACTCATTTTTATAAGAACAGTCTCTCTTAGTTTTTCCCTCATGTTTGCAAGCGTTCTCGCAGGCAAATTTTCCATATTGACTGCCCCAATAATATCATACTCAGATATTAGCTTAGAGAATTCAGCCACTACATTTTTTTTCTTTTCTGAAACGTGTGCCATCATAATCACTTCTTAATTTTATAGTTTTAATGGTTTGCTCATGGTTAATTTTACCAAAGCTCCTCTTATGTTGTGCTTTTCTTTCGGTAGGTGATGTTCTATCTGATTGTAGAAATAAAGAATATTCTTAGCGATTTCTTCATCCTTCATATCTTCAGTACCTACTTTTAATTGGATTACAGGGAATTTCTTTGCAGATATTTTCTCAGTTGATTGTAATCGTTCATACAAAGGTCCCAAAGTTGCTTTTGGAGGAACTACACATCCAGCCTTTGGATTTGGCATTTTTCCTCGAGGTCCTAAAACTCTTCCAAAAGTTCCTGCAACTTTTCCCATAATATTTGCTTGAGCAATAAAATAATCATACTCTGAAGCTAATTTCTTAGTCATCTTCTTATCCTTTTGATAATCAGCCAATTCGCCAACAGTAATCACTTTATCACAAGTCTTTTTGGCTTCTTCTAACAATTCACCATCCACGATCGCACAAACTTTTCGTTTTTGAAAAGGATTTGGAGTATTCGTGAAGAATTCTACTTGCTCATCAGGATTTTTCAGATTTAAATCTTTCAGATTAACGATTAATTCTACCGCTTGTTTAAAATTTCTTTTTTTGGACTCACTTCGTAATTGTTTCAGTGCTTCCATAACGCTTTTTTGATCCATTTTAATTATTACCTCCTACTCTTGGTAGTTAAGTGTTCTTCGCCACTATTCGGCTAGACCCTTTAATCATTTACAAGAAAAAGTTTTTGACTCTTTGTCTTGCGCATCAATTAAGTGGTTTTCACCGCGATTCCAGTACATTCGTCAAACAATTGTCCAGAACCGTGTATGCGTAACACGTATCGGTGCTTGTTAGGAAGTATTATTTGGTTTATAAAGTTTTAGATTTGGATGGCTTTGTCCGAAACATTAATTCATTATTTTAAGCAAAGAATTTAACCTTTGTGATACATTTTCCAAGTTATAAATTATAATTCCCACACAAATTCTCTTTTTTTCATGAAATGCAATCTTGTCTGCAAATATTAAAACATTTTTTGCTTTAATCTTTTAAATATTATTAGCACCTAAAGCACCACATCATAGTTTTACCATTAAAACAAAGTCACGAACCATTTTTGTTGTAGTATCAACTAATAAATATGATTTATTGTAAGACAAATATTAACACATAAAAAAGTTTCAGAACCTAACGATGTAACTCCGCTTCAAACTGATTAAATATTTCTTGTTAAATAAAGTAAATATTAAATTAGTGTAAATGCTTTTTTGAACAGAGCTAAGGTAATATTATTATTTTAAAAATTTTGGTAATATAACCAATCTATCAAATTCAGACAATCTATCTCTTTCTCTAATTAAATAAGATTTATTTTTGAATATGAGTACTTCACAAGGTTTTTGTCTAGTGTTAAATTGATTACTATGAATATACCCGTATGCTCCAACATCATGTAATATTATTATATCGTTTATATTAACCTTTGGAATTTTTATGTTTTTTAACCAAATATCTCCATCCCAACATATTTTTCCACAAATATTTACTTTTTCTTGTTTTTTAGTTTTATTATTTCTAAATATACTAATATTATGTTTTGCTTTGAATAATGGAATTCTTAATATTGAATTTATACTTATATCTGTTCCAATAAATATCTTATTATTTCTCTTTTTAATTAAATCTACTTTGCCAATTAGATAACCAGAATGTCCAAGAATAAAACGTCCTGGTTCTATAATCAAGGTGGGTAATTTAAGATTATTTAGTTTTACATATTTGTAAATTGTATCTGTTACTTTTTTAGCAGTACGATTTATATCTAAATCTTTAGTATTATTATAAGATATTCCAAATCCACCACCAATATCTATATAATTTACATCTATTTTAAGTATTTTTTTAATTTTAATTATTGATTTCATAAGCATTTCCGTAATTAATTCAAAGTAATTAAAATTAAGCATGTTAGATCCTAACATTGCATGTATTGCAAATTTTTTAATACCTAATGATTTTAATTTTTTATATGCAATTATAATTTCTTTTTCAGATATACCAAATTTTGAATCATTTCCAGATAAGGATATTCCTTTTATTAAACTCATATTATAATTAATTCTGAATCCATAAATTATATCCACATTAGGTTTTATTATTTTTAATTTATTAATTAAAGAAATATCATCCAATATGATTAAATTTACCTTATTTTTTATTGAAAATCTCAATTCATCAATATTATTATAATTTCCATTATAACCAATAAATTTATCATCACCTAATTTGTTTATTAAATAAATTTCACCTTTAGAAGAACAATCAAATCCAGATCCTAAATTATAAAGTATTTTTAGAATTGCAAGATTATTATTTACTTTTGTTGAATAACATAATTTAAAATTATTATATTTAGAATAAAATGCATCATATATTTTATTATAACTTTCTTCAATCATATTATAGTCATAAATATATGCGGGCGTACCATATTTCTTAATTAATTTAGTGATACTTACATTTCCAATATTATCTAAATCTTTAATCATAGTTTTATTTCCTCAACTGTTGCATAAATTTCATTTAAATTATAAATATTATTAGCCCATTCAATTGTATTATCATATTTTTTATCCAATAATGCTTTTTTTGTAATTTCTTTGATATTTTTAATAAAACTAATATTTTCTTTTTTAATCGATTTAATTAAATATAACATTCCACCACCATTTATTAAAAAATCAGGCATATAAAAAATACCTTTATTTTTTAGTTTAATTGCTGTATTTATTTCATCTTTTAAAGGATTATTACTACTTCCAATTATAGCTTTAAAATTAATTTTATTAATATTTGATTCAGTTATAACATGCGATATTGCACATGGAATAAAAACATCATATTTTTTTATAAATATCTGTTTATTATCTAAATAGTTCCCAAATTTATCTCTATTAATTATATTTTTGGAATTATCTTTACAAGATATATACAATCTTGAATTATCCATCTTACTAATTAACTTTCCTAAATTTCTACCAACATCACCATATCCTTGTAAAAAAACTTTAGGTGATAAAATATTATTCATTTCTAAATATGTTTTTATTGATGCAAAAATTCCTTCTGCTGTTTTTTTTCCTGCAAAGCCTTTGGTATTAATTATATATTCTGATTTTTTAGTTACATAATTAATATCATCCAAAGAAAATCCCATATCTATACCAACTATTATATTTCCTTTTTTGTTATTAATATAGTCAACTAACTTATCTAATAGATGTAATTTATCTAAATCAGAATTATATTCTCCAATTATTTTTACTCCCGAATAAGGCAATCCTAAGCATTTTATTTTTTTATGCATAGTTATTGCAAGATCTTTAGCTAATTGTTTATTATTGTTATTAATCTTAACTAATCTAATACCACCAAATGCAATATTATCTTTTCCTTTTGATATTCCAACCAGAATTCGTTTATTATACATATAAATTATTTATTCTTTTATTACACATATAAATCTTTTGCTTTAAGTATTCTTTTTACAAATAGTTTTGTGTCAGAAATATTAGAAATACAGGCAATTCGAATATATTTTTTACCAATATTTTTTTTATTAATAGACTCAGTAATCCAATTTCCTGGAAGAACTAATGTAGCAATATCATTTTCAATAAATCTCGCCATTATTTGGCTACCATCTTTAAATTTATTTGGAATTTTTTGCCAAACATAAAAAGTTGAATCAGTATCTTCAATTTCCCAACCTAATTTTCTAAAAGCATTTAAAATAAGTTCCTGTGATTTTTTAAATCTAATTTGCAATCTAGTCTTCAATTTAAGATTAGATAAAACACTTGAACTTGCATCTTGAATAAATGTAGGTGTGCCAGAATCAGTATATATTTTATATTTCTTATAATATTTAATTAATTTTTCATCTCCAACCACAAATCCAATTCTCCATCCTTGCATAGCATATATCTTGGATAATGAATAAAAAGAAATTACATTATCCATCGTAAAATTTAAAATAGATTTTGCAGGTTTATTGTCTTTTGTAAAATCTTTGTACACCTCATCATGTACTATTATAATATTATTTAATTTTGCCCACAATACTAGTTTTTTATAATAATTATCATCAGGTATTTTTCCTGTTGGATTATTTGGATAATTAATAAATATTATTTTTGTTTTTTTAATTATATTTTTAGGAATACTATTAAAATCAATTAAATAATCATTTTTTTTAAGCAAAGGTACAAAATAAGGTTTTGCACCAGCCCAAATTGTAGCAGTTTTATAAATTGGATATGCAGGTGTTGGTATTATACAATAATCCCCTGGATTTGTAAAAGCCATCACAAAACTAAATATCGCTTCTTTTACCCCATTTGATGAACATATATTATTCTCACTTACTTTTATTTTCCAAACTTTTTTAATATGCGTTAATAAATTCTTAATAAATTCTTTAGAACCGGTTGGATTAGGATATCTTTCACTTCTGCCTTTCTTAAGTGATTTAATACAGCTAGAAATTGCTGTTTTAGGAGGTTTTGCAATAGGATCTCCCGTAGCAAAATCAACAATTTTAATATTTTTTAATTTAAATTCATCAATTTTAGTGTAAATTTCTTTAAAGGGATATTCTTTATTGAAATTATCAAATTTATTTGAATAGGTAGTCTTCTCAAAAAATCCCTCAAATTCTTCTTCGATTGAAATTTTATTAGTTTTTACATTCATTTTAACCATAAACAGAAATTATATATTGAAATAAATATATAAACTTTTGTTTTCTAATAATATAAAAATTAAACAGAATAATTAAAAAAGTATAATAAACAAATAAATTAATAATACTTGTTGAAATTGTTAAAAAAAACCACCTATTTATCCGACACAGTAAATTTAAATCTGTGTTGCAAAAGAACATTGCTGCGAAGCCAATGACCTTTATTTCGCAATATACAAACACAAACAAGAAAACTAAAAAAGAAAAGAGAAAAAGAGAAAAGTCTTGAAAAGAAAAAAGAATATCAATCAAAAGAAAATTAGATTGTAAAATCTTTCAAAAAAGCACCAATCTGATCCAATTCTTTCTGAATAGCGTGCCCATCAACCACTTGTTGATTATGTTTATCAGTACCTTTTTCAATCTCTCCAGCAAGATCTAAATAACATTCAGTTATGAATAAAACCAAACCTTTAATTCCCGTTTCCAATTTTTCAGAATGTGGAAACGACTTACGTAACATTGATTCTACCTGAAGTCTTAATTTATCAGAAGTTGACTTCAAAAAATCCTGTTCAGAATCAAATTCAGAAGATTTTAAATTATATTCCTCAATCATCAACTGATAATTAACTCTAACAAATTCCAATAAACCATTTATAGCTTTTTGACTAAAACCGCTAGGTGGCATTTTTAACCCTCCATCTTTTTTACATAAAAAAGATAAAATATAAACAAATTAATTAACAAATTAACTAATAAAATATAGATAAATTAGTTAACTTATAAAGTGTAATTACTAAAATTTTTACAAAAACGCAATATTTAAATATTAATTCTTCAGAATCATAAATATGGATAAAAATGACAAGAAAATTTTAAGAGAACTAATAAAAGATGGCAGAAAACCATTATCAAAAATAAGTAAAGAAATAAAACTTTCAAGAGAAAACACATACTACAGAATCAATAAGCTTATTGAGAAAAAAATAATAAAACAACACGTATTAAAATAATTAAAACACAATTGTAATTGTATACGCAACAATATTAATGATTATTAACTACTAATATAATAAACTAAGATTAACTAATAATCTTATTTTTTATTCTTTCTTTTTATTTTTTTATTCCAGGGATCTTTTTGGAAAAATGCAAGATGTATTATAGGAAAAAGACTAGCTGTGTTAAATTTAAACATCACAATAAACCAAGCAATTTGCTTA
>Ga0256913_10001367_pt1 | contig 12563 bp, 24 predicted proteins | sample Axial_MatmetaG_FD_185970 | JGI IMG/M metagenome (GOLD analysis project Ga0256913, IMG submission 185970) | Deep-sea worm associated microbial mat communities from Axial Seamount, Juan de Fuca Ridge, Pacific Ocean - Axial_Mat | ecosystem: Environmental > Aquatic > Marine > Oceanic > Microbial...
GGATGGTCCATCAAAATACCAACCCCAATACATACATTAGTATCTTTTATTATTAAATAATTATAATCATGGTTGAAGTTATAAACAACAAAGTAGAAATCAATGCGATAGATCACATCCAGAAAAACAACTTACCTTGTTTACTTCTTTGAGAGACATGAACAGGTAAGACTACATTGATCAAACACTTAGCTGATCAATACAAAAAGAAACTAACAAGGATAAATCTTAACTGACAAACAGGAAGAGAAGATCTTATAGGTAAGTATGTCTTGAAGTGATGAAACTTAGAACGACAAGATGGTCCATTATCTATAGCACTTAAAGAGTGACACTGGATACTGCTTGATGAAATCAATGCAGCATTACCTGAAGTTCTATTCACAATACAAGCACTAACAGAATCTGTTGATGGTAAGTTAGGTGATTTGTTATTAGCTGAAAAGGATTGAGAGATATTAACTCCTCATGAAGAGGCAAGGATATTTGCTACAGCTAATCCAGCTGACAAATATATCTGAGCTAAAGCGTTCAATCCTGCAACACTATCAAGGTTCGTTGTTATCCAGATCAATCCATTGTCTGATGCTGATGAAACTAAGGTATTAAAATCTAGATACCCTAAGCTAGAGAAAGAATATCTATCTAAACTTATAGAGATAATGTCTAAGCTTAGAGTAGAAGACGAAGATTGAGAACCAAAGTTTGAATACTTCTGTAGTACAAGAGACTTAGTTAATACTGCCTGACTAATAGTGTCTGGTCTAGAAATAGAACATGCTGTAAGAATTGGTATCTTAAACAAAGTGCAATCCCAATTCGAAAAGAAATCTATCGAGAAGATTGTTATGAATGTTATTGGTTTATCTAAAGCAACATCAGTTAAGAAGATCAACTCGTTCTTCAAAGCACAAGAAGAGTTTGATAAGATTAAATCAGACTATGAACTAAGTGAGAAAAAGATTAAAGAACTAACAGAAAATAATGAGAAGTTAGTTAAAGATGCAACAGCTTTAAAGGAAGAGAATGAGAAGTTACATTCACTTACTAAGAAAGCTAAAGAGGTTGTATCTACATTCAACAAGGCAGCATCTTTATTTGATTCAGCATCTTAATATGAAACTACATCAAGCACAATCAAAGATCCAGAGGATCTTAAGAGATAATCTCTACGAAAGAAGAGCGTTATCTAGAAGTGGTGATATAGAATTCTTAAGACTAGCTCACTACAAAACCAGCCGTCAGATATTTTCTAGGAAAGTATCTGAGTCTGGTAAACATTATAACTTCACGTTATTAGTAGACATGTCTGGTAGTATGGATTGAGGTGATGCTATCAATGCTATAAAGTCTTGTCAAAATATTGTGAAGTTATTAAAATGAATTGTCAATATAAAAATATCTATGTTTAATAATATCCATTTTGAAAACATAGATCAAGACGAACTACTATCATTAAAGAACGATTATGATATCAATAGATATGTGAAAGATAAGTATATGGAAGTGCCTTTGTCATATGATATTGATGAGAATGATAGAAAACATATTCGTAAAGCTATTAGGTGAGATGAATGAAAAACATGATATAGTTTTTCTATGGCTGCGTATGGTAATGTTGAGACTATCAATATTGAATACGAGTATAAGAAGTTGATGCAACTTGACTGAAGGAATGTGTTGATAATTATTCAAGACTGACAGTTAAGTTGTGATCATAGGTTCAATAGAAAATGAGAAGAAAATATTCGATATCTTCTATGAAAAAGAATCAAAGCTTATGACCAGCCAGAATTTGCTAAGCAACTTTATAAAAAGATTAGTAGAAATGTGGAGCTGTTATCTATCTGAATTAGAACAACAGAACCAGAAGATTTCTTTGATAACTTTGCTTATGTTAGCGATGCTGAAAAAGTATATGAAGTGATAGTAAAAGTATTTGAACGTTTAATTAGTTAATATATTTACATGATTATAAATCTAACATGACACGATATAATTGTTAAGCAAACGGATGGTAAGTTTAAGACTATCACTCCGTCTGGTACTATAAGATTAAGTTATTCACTAATAGATTTAGAACCTATCGATTGAGTTAGGGTAACTAAATCATATTATGGATGATGAGTTGCTCTGCCTAAGCCAGAGAAAAATATAATCTATATAGTATCCAGGATTGTCTGTGAGTTACATCAAGACAGACCTGACTTTTATATAGTAAATGAAAAACAAACTGTTTGATGAAAGACTAGAGTAAATTCTTTATCTCCTAATCCTTATTACAAATGAGATGAGTAGTTGACGATTGTCTTTTGTATCAAGAAGATTTTATTATTAAAGATTCTAAACATGAAGTTACTAACAAAAGAAATTGAGAAAAGATTTGAACAAATCTGAACTCAAGAACATCTTGAAGATCCGATAGTGGTAGTGAAGTTCTTCCATCCACTAGCAAACATAACTCGATATGCAACAGAGTATGATCCAAACGATAGAGTATTCTTTGGGTATGTAGATTCAGAGTTCGGAGAACGATGAACATTCTCTCTTGATGAATTGGAATCAGTTGTAGTAAACTGACTCAAAATAGAGAGAGATATGTATCGAGATGAAAGAAATTTTAGTAAAATAAAATTACGTTATGGTGTGTTATTACAATAAGTATTGATGATACGTATCGTTTCGAGAACGACTTAAATTATTTGAAGACAAGGATTATAAAGTAATTAAATATACTGACTTCAAAGATTGAACTCGTATATCTACAGTACGAATATGATTGGATCATTGAAGAACAGATGATAATGAACCTGTAATTTTTGAGACAATGATATTTTCTAAAAACAAGTTCCTTGATTGTACTGCATATAGATATACAACATTACATGACGCCAGAATCTGACACGACAAAGTCGTTAAGATGGTGTCAAAACATTTATCTCTTAAACCTAAATCATAATGTGACAACGTACACAGGCGATAGTAAAATATACAGAGAAAAATTGAGATGAATATGTCTATGCTTTCCATAACCAGCGAGGGTTTGGAAGACCATTAGTAACATGAACATTATCTATAGTGCTTGATGCATTGAAAGCTATTGAAAATAATGATATGGATTTCCCTTTCATTCACGAAAGAATGAGGTCAGCATTGCAAAGACCTTTCTGACTTGATGAATATTTCAGATGGCATGAGGCATACGAATGTGCGTTTCCATTCTCACATAACGATCATGATAATGATAACTGATATGCAGAGATAGAGATCGATGCATCAACAAACAATGTTGATTTCAGATTCTATAATTCTGATTGAGCAGAACTATCTGCGTTGAAATATATTGTATGAGAATGATGTGAAAGTTATTGTAATCTTGAGTGGAAGGAATGGTACATAGATACAGTCAAAGAGATTATGGAAAGAATTGATTTACCTAATAACCTAACAATTAAAGATGCCAAATCGATGTTATAATATGGTGACTGCTAAATGAAAATGAAAGCAGATGGATGAGTACAAAGAGTTTATCGACGAAGTCGAGAAGAATAAAAATATTGGATTCCTCTCTGCGATAGATCCTACTCCAGCAGAATTAAATGTATTTAAATCTCCTGTTAGTAAGGAGTTTGGAGAAGACGAAGCTTTATTCAGAGCTAGGGTTGATCGTTGTATACAATTGTATTGAGCTAAAGATCGATACGAATGGCGTACAAGAAATTGGTGAACCAAACGAGACGTAGATATATTCGGGTGATTACAATCGAAGCGTAAAGACGAAGCTGTTATTACATTTGATTCAGCACGATCGCCTCCAGAAAAAGCTATAGCTAAGCTAAGTAAAAAGTTTCCAGATCTAAAATTCACAATAGAGTATTCTGAATCTGGTAGTATGTTCTCATGATGGAGTGTATATATAGATTGAGAACTAGATGAGCAAGAATACTTTGATGATCCATGGTTTGGTGAATGAAAAGCATGTACTAAATGTTGAGAAGAACATGCTCCAGATGATGAATGTATGTGGTCAGAAGATCATCCGTGATTATGCGTAGACTGTGCAGAACTTTTAGATACTAACACATGAGCTGATGCCAAAAACAGTTAGAGTATTACTAGACAAATCAGACTTTGAATCACTAACTCGCTGAGCGATAGTGGTTCAAGATGTTGATTGAGTAAATGTTGAAATAATGTTAGAAGATATTTGATATCAAGTTATGGCTAACATTATCGACGACCATTTTAATAAGTTAATCAATAAATAAAATGACTAGATGAACATTTGTTTTAATACTTTGAGACAAAGTATTGTTATCTGCAGAATTTAATTGAGACATGTATCCTGAATGATTCTGAGATGAAGCGCTTATGTTATTGGAAGGCGTGAATACAGAACAAGAGTTCAGAGATAGAATTAAAAAGTTTAATGAAGATCATTTCTGATACGAAGAAGATTTGGTATTAGAGATACCAGTATCAGACTTTGAGGATGCACTTGATATGTCTGAAGACTATTTCAAGTATTGGTTTTCTGATTGGTTGTTCTTCAAAAATTTATCTAAAGCATCGTATGTATTTAAACTAGATGATGAGGATAAAAGATCAGTAATATTAGAGCAATGAGAAACTATGAGATTAAACTTCTGACATATATGAGAAGAAGATGAGTGAATGTTTTATATAGTAAACGAAGATTAAAATGGAACAAGCTTCATTAGATCAAGCGTACGACGCTATGATAGATGATTACATGACATGAGATATACATCTTCTGTCTGGCAATAATGTGTTACATTGTATAGATAAGTTCTGACTTATGCCAGCATTAGAAGATGTGCCAGTCATGGATATCCAAGAAATTTTTACATCTATATTTTAACAAACATGACAAACTTAAATTGTATAGAAGCAAGTGATTGCTGTTGAGCAGAAGTTACAGACTCATGATTATGTTCTGATTGTAAAGAACATTGCTCAACAATAATAACAAAAGATGTCAGTGTCTGGGTATTAGATTATACTACACCAAGTGTTAGTAGAAACATAATAACCATAGAATATAATGAAGATGAGTCAGACTCTGAACACGAAGTAGAGCAGAGACTATCTGAACTATATCCTAACCATTCATTAGAATGGATGCGAGCAGATGGTAAAGAGTTAAACTTTGATGATTTAGATTATAGATAAAATACCATGATATGATTATTAGTATCATTAGTATTGCGAGGTATGCCATTACAAATCCATCAACTAACTGAGCAGCCAACAATTATATATAAGAATGGTTGGTCGCGCGAGGATCCAAGACAAGAGCTTGTGCAAGAAGCTTTTGATCTTGGTGGGATGGATCATGTTATTCTATTAGAATGTGAGAATAACTGATGGGAATATAAAACCAAAGGTGATTGATGACATGCAGTATGATTATGTCAAATCAATAATAGGTTTCATAATATACCACAGCAATATTATACTGACCCACACTTTCAGGTGCAGTATTGTTATAAGCTTAGGCAATGATGAACAAAGTTCTATTGACCACAGAGACCTAAGTCAAAAACAGACACGGAAAAATGTTGGTCGTTTTCGAAAAAATATTTTACTATTTTAACTTGATGATATGTTAGCATTAGAACAAATAGCGATGAGCCCTAAGTCATTATATATGCAGGCTCATGCTCTGTTGATTAAAAGGATAATAGATATAGTCAAGCCAAAAAATAAAAGAGAGTTTGTTGAAGAACATATGAAAATCAGTATGTTAGATTTGACTTTACGTTATAAAAAAGAATTATGACTACACTATCCTATTTAGATTTTGTTCACCTGGCGTTGTGTCAGGTGACAGAAGAAGATATGAAAGAATTTATAAGACTTTATTGACTAAGTCAATATGGTAATTGCAATGCTTATAAAAAAGACAACCGAATTTTTGCTGTTTATAATACAGATAACAACTTAGAAGTTTACGTTGTTAATAAAGAATTACTACCAACAGTGAATTTTTAAACTTGATTTTATGTATATAAATATATATAAGTAAAATAGTTTTTATCTTTAATCAAATATAGAATATGAAAAAGTTTCTAGTATTGTTACCGCTATTATTGATAGCGTGATTTGTATTAACATGATGTGATACAAGCGATACACAACAAGAGTTAGCTCAATTACAGCAAAATTTAAATGATGTTATTGAGAAAAACAATATGCTTACTGAAAAACTTAGAGAACAAGAAGCTAATTATTTAGCTGAATGATTGTCTCAAGAAGAAGAAGCAGAAGAAGAGGTTGTTCCTGTGTATGAAGAAGTAACTTCTGATACAGTTTCTAACACAGTTACATCAGATTTCGGTAACCAACCAACATCTGTTCCTGGTAATTATGTAGGGAATACAGAACAGTTAAACGAATATGCTCACAGACATATGGTTAAAGCTCATGTTGATGGATCAACTATGGTTATCAAACTTAAGAAACCAGTAGCTGATGCAAGAAGAAACATTATAGTATATGTTTCTGTACCATGAGTATGGCATTGTTGAGGTAGAATTATTGGTAACGAGATGTGAGAAATCATGTGAAAAGATACATTTAGTTTTGATATATCTGATATGGATCTTCCAGGTACAGCATGTGATGGTAATTGGTTTAAACATATTTGAAATAAAGATATACTTGTATGAGGTTATGTAACATCATACGATGGTAATTGATTTAGTTCTGTATCATTCAACTAATGGAAATAGAAATTAACAACTGAGTTGTTATCGCAAGATATAATGTTAAGACTAGGTATGGTAAAAAAACAATAGAGGTCGCTAATGTGACCTCTCTTCCAATCCTAGAAATAAAAGCTAGGTGTCAAACAGAGTTTGTACCTCACTATAATTTTAAATCTTTAATACAATATTGATGGGAAAACAGACATCAAGTAAAATAGATTTTACTTACACTATTACCAATGATGGTAATAACATAACAAAGAAATTTGATTGAACAGCTCCTGCTCAAGATGTAGTATTAACATTATTGTCTGCTCTTATCTCTGATATAAAAGCAAACATTGATCCAAATGATTATGAGAAAATGTTAAACTTCATATGAACACAATATGCAGAAAAACTACTACCAGATATGTTAGAGAAATCTATGGTTGAATGAAAGGAAGATGCTGTTAAAGCTACAAAAGAAATGTTAGATAAATAAGCCTCACTATGTGTGGTTTTTTTATTATTAAAAAAGTATTATGCTAACAGAACTAATACAGAATATTATGGCGTTTTGACTTAGATGATTAGGTTTAAATAAGATTACAAAAAATTCATATGCTAAATGAGATATCGTTAAACGATATATTGATAAGTATTATCAAACAAGCATGTTGGTTCCTATATGAGTTTTGAATCCATTATATCATATTATTACTAAATGAAAATGAACTTGAATTTCATTGTATTATACGAGTAAGAATATGACTAAGTATTGATTGGTAAGAAATTCTAGAGGAAAGTTCTTTATAATAACTTCTCCAGAATTATTAGTTCCTAAGGATGTAATATTAAAGATGAAGCCTACATATAAATATTCAGCATTGATATCACATCTTATAAGGACATGAGCTATTAAATCTATTTTAAACTTCTATAGCTCGGAAGTTTCTAAGATTATATAATGAGATGGAACAACAACTAATTGATTGGGTTATAAAATTTAAGAAAGGTGACAACGATTCTAGGGATAAAGTGATAGAATATTTTTATCCTAAAATAAAAAAGAAAGCTTCACGCATAGATCATACTATGATATGAGATTTAACATGAGCTTGAGTTTTAAGGTTGTTGGATGCTATGGTTAAATTCAATCCTGATAAGTCTTATAATTTTAATACTTATGCTTGGACATACATATATCGTTGAATGTATGAATATTTAGGAAAATATAAATCACCATTCGATTTACCTAAAACAATATATGCAGACGTATCTTCTATGAATAGAGCTTCATCAATGTATTTTCATAAATTTTGAGAATATCCTAGTTGAGAAGAGTTAATGTCTATGTTATGATGGTGACCACAAAAATATTCTCAAGTATATAATATGTTTAATGGTAACTATTATTATCTTGATATGTCTGTTGATTATCATAATGAATCAAAAGATAAGCCACTGACAGAAACATTAACAAATAAGATGATAGTAGAAGCCATTCAAAAATATGCATGATATCTTACGTGATTAGAAAAGAAAGTTTATAATATGAGAATAAAGGATCGTGCTACCTTTCAGCAAATCTGAGATAGTTTGTGAATGACTCATCAGCGAGCGCAGCTAACTTGGAAAAAAATTTTATCTAAAATAAGGAAGTGATTATGAAATATGAAATTAGAACAACAGATTTAGAAGAATATGTTATGTGTCCTTATATGCATATGCATAAAAAAGATATTGAATTAACTCCGGAGCAACAGCACAATAGGGAAAAAGCTTTAAGCACTGGTAAAAAGCTTCATAAGAATTTACAAACATATCTTACTGGTAAATATAATCCAGAAAAAGATGATCGAGATAGAAATGATTGAGCTGTTGAACTCATAGAACCTGAGTTAGACGAAACAGAATCTAAGTATATTGCCTCATGCAGATCATTAGCAGACAAGCATAACTTACCTAATCTGTTGGTGACAGAAAATGAGTACACTGCAACGTTCGATGTATGAGAAGATCAAGTAGAAATTACTGGTCATATAGATTGAATCGTTGATTCAGATTATATTGTAGATATAAAATCCGCAAAGAATAAACGACAGGAAAATTCATTAGCATATAAATTACAGTGGAGAATGTATCCTGTATTATATGCATTAGCTAGATATGATAAGTCTGTACTTGATGACATAAATATTAAGTTTGATTACTGGATATTCACAAAACAAGTGACACCACAGTTTCAATGATTTAGATTAAATGTCAATATATGACAGCATTATGGCGAGATAAGCAAGATAGTAAAAGACTATGTGCTCGCTAAGAAGTCTAATTCATTTAGAACGAACCCAGGTTCGTCCGCTTGTTTCCGATGTCCACTAAAAAAGACTCACAAATGTCCAGCATATGCTTGACCTGTTAAAGAATAAGGAAGTCGAATATGATAATTTATCTTGCTTTTTAATATATAAATATATATAATGATGAAACAAACAAAGAAAATTAAGAGGACTAGATGCCTCGTGTATACCAGGGTTATGTGATATTTATCACCTACCTATAGATATAATATAGGAAAGAAATCTGAGTTCTATAGTAGGAAATATTTTGATAAAGTAAAAGCTATGAACAAAGATTTTACAGCACAATATAGTTAGTTTTATATCTAACCAAAATATGTTATGGCTTTTAAAAAAGCAACAAGAAAGAAAGTCAAACTGAAATTGTGAATATTTGGTCCATCGTGATCAGGTAAAACAATGTCAGCTTTGAAGCTCGCAAGAGGAATGGTTGATGACCGAAGTAAGATTGCGGTTCTCGACACAGAAAACTGATCGGCTAGTTTGTATGCCGATATTGGTGAGTTTGATACATCAGTTTTGAAACCACCATTTACTCCTGAGAGATATATAGAACAGATTAAAGAAGCATATAATGCTTGATATGAAGTTCTTATAATTGATTCCATTACACAGGAATGGAAATGAAAATGAGGTATACTTGAGATGAAAGAAAGTATGACTGGGAATGATTTTGCTAAGCGATGAGTTCTTACTAAGTTACACAACAAATTTTTGTCTGCTATACTTCAGGTGCCTATGCATGTAATAGTCACAGGTAGAACTAAAGAGGAATACTCAATGGTTACTTGAACTGACTGAAGACTTAAGGTCGAAAAGGCTGGTACTAATATAGAACAAAGAGACTGAATAGAGTATGAGGTTACATGTTCGTTTACATTAGACATTAAACATAACGCACTTAGTTCTAAAGATAGAACTTGATTGTTTATGGATAAACCAGCATTTGTAATCACAGAGGAAACATGAAAAATGTTAAAAGAACGATGTGATTTATGAATAACTAATGATAGCAATGCTGAACAAGAACCGTCTGATAACAAAGAATAAGTTATTAGCACAGAAATTTAGAATTCCTAAAGAGGTTCCAATTCACGCTATTAAAAACAAGAACATAAAAAAACATTTGTTAATCAACGGTGCTTGGAGAAAGATATATACATATGATAAAAAAGATAAGGTGTATTATCTTCCACCTGTATCATTCCCTTGAGCTATAAAGAAATGATACATCAATGAGAACTGGAGAAAACAAACGTATAACAAAATAAAATCTAGGTTCGATGCCAGTATGATGTACTGATATCAGAAAGAATCTGTATCTAAGATGTCTGAGTATTTAGACAAATGAGGTAAAGCATTCTTTATTAGAAGTTGAACAGCTACTTGAAAATCATTTATGATCTATGGTATTATAGATAAGCTTAGGTCTAAGACTTTGATTGTCGCACCAAAAAAGATTATAAATTCACAGCTGTTCGACGACCTAGAAAAGTATTTCGATAATGTCAAGACAACTGGTAAAGATATAGGTAAAAATTTAGATAGTCTGCTAAAGGCTGACATCTTAATTATAACACATCAAGCATTGAATCTATATTATGATAGAATCAATGACGCTTGATTCGATACTATGCTATTAGATGAATGACATTATGTTCCAGAATCTAGAACAGAACAATTCAATAAATGGAAGTGACGCAATATAATATGATTGTCTGCAAACCGACAACGTAAAGATATTAAGGAAGAGCATTTCTATAAATTATATTGATGATTCCATAATACTTGACAAGAAGCTGTAGATATAAGGGTTATCACATATAAGTATAAATACGAATATTCTGTTGACGATTTTATAGACGCTGGGAAATGATACGCAGTTGATAGCCCAGAAATAAATAGGAGGCTTGTTATCAATAATAAAGATAGATTGGAAACTCTATTAGAAATATTAGACAATGTTAAGTCTAGATATAATAAGATTATAATTTTTACAGATCGTACAAGTCAAATCGATTTACTATCAGAACAATTGCCATGAGCGTTTGTTATGAAATGATGACTTGATAATGTTGCTACAAAAAATAAATTACTATGATTAGATAGTTATGTTTTGTTAGCTATGGAGCAAGTTGTTAGAGAATGAATGAATATACCATGACTTGAATTCTGAATTTTATTCTTCTCATCTTCAGAAATAAACACCATACAGCAGTTGGCTGGTAGAGTAAGAAGATTTGCACCGGGTAAAGAATTCTGATATCTATTAGATTTCATTGATATACTAAGTATAGAATGATATTGAAAGAAGAAGATTATGTGATATTATAATCGTAAAAAAATATACAAAGCTTTAGATTTTAAAGAGATACCTTATGAGGAATTTTTTAATAAACTTATTGTTTAGGTTATTATCTAAAGACTGAAAGAGTATTCCAGTTCGTACACATCACAAGCTTGTCAAGAGATGACAATTCACTTTTGATACTTACTGGATGGAGTTCTATGATCAGTCTAATAAAAAAAGATATTTACTTAGACCAACATGAAATCCAGTTCCATATATTGTAGATGAGCTTGTTAATATGACTGGTAGTATGAAAGCAGCTATAGATGTTTATAGCAAATTTACTAGAGCTAGCGCTTTAGTCACAAAAAATAAACGTAATGCGTTTAGAGTTAAAGTTTTTAAATATTAAATTATATTATTATGTGAAAGAAAGTTTTTACAGGACGAGTTAAATTAGACAAATCTAATTTTAATGAAGAGAAGATGGTTTATGAAGCACAAGCTTCATATAAAGATTGAGAAGTTGTAAAGTTTACTTATTCGCCAGAGGCTTGAATATCTAACAGTGGAGTTGAATATATTGGTAGAGTACAAGTAGAAGGTAATGAACGACCAACAAACATAAAAGAAAAACAAAATGAAAAAGGTGTGTTTATTTATGGTTGTGTTAACTTCGATGAAGATAAACGATGTAATATGAGGAAAGGTCAAAGCGAAGATTCTATTCCTACATTTACTATATCATTTTCTAAACCAGATCCTAATGAAGAACATCCATTTAATAAGGTAGAAGTAGAAGAAGGTTCTAAAAAGGATACTGAAAAGAAAGAGACTAAAGTAGAAGATAAGAAAGAAGATGAAGATCTGCCATTTTAGTCGGTAGTTCTTAATCTTTTTAATTCCTTATCTATATAAATATGTGATTTACAATAGACGATTTAGAAATCTGAAACAAATATTTACAAAGATTTGGAAACCCAGAATGTTATATACTTAAATCAGAAGATGAGAATTGATGAATAACACCAGACTGACAGAGGTTAGCTAGAAAGTTTCATAGTAAAAAGTACCCTCTTAAAGAGGTTATGAAGCTCAATCGAGACTATCCTCTGTGAGTTCATGTGACACTTAATTGAAACTTCTGAGATAACAATATAAAGACATGAAAACTATTGCTTCGTAAGGTTTGAAACG
>Ga0256913_10001368_pt1 | contig 12560 bp, 8 predicted proteins | sample Axial_MatmetaG_FD_185970 | JGI IMG/M metagenome (GOLD analysis project Ga0256913, IMG submission 185970) | Deep-sea worm associated microbial mat communities from Axial Seamount, Juan de Fuca Ridge, Pacific Ocean - Axial_Mat | ecosystem: Environmental > Aquatic > Marine > Oceanic > Microbial...
ACATTGTTCATGTCCTCTCCCTTAACTTTTCCTACTGAATAACCCAGTGACTTTTCTTCACGTTTAATGCCTAAACCTGTTACAACCACTTCGCTAACTGCTATTGCGGATGCTGACATTGTAACGTTAATTACTGACTTTCCTTTAACAGGAATATCCTGATCTTGCATTCCGATATAGGAAAAATGAAGAATAGCATCATCTCCGGGAACTTCAATAGTATAATTTCCGTCAATGTCGGTTATTGTTCCCTGGGTAGTTCCTTTCAGAACGATATTTACCCCCGGTAACGTAATTCCGGTATCATCTTTGACGACACCGGTAATTGTTTTTTGTGCCATTGCAATGGTTGCAAATGTTGCAAACAAAAACAGCAGTTGTAGAGTTTTTCTTTTCATAAGCATCGATTTAATAGTTATAATATCTTTTTCAGTACTATATGTTAAAGGTTTTAAACAGAAATATCAAAGATGCACTCTAACGTTCCGGTGCTAACCCTCATTGATGTTGATATTTGCTGTTAAGAGTGATTGCGTTATGCAATGATGTCAAATGATGTTCCGGAGCAATATTGTTGAAATATTCCGGATAAGCTTTATTAATAAACATCTGGAATTGTCAAAATGTTCAATAAAAAGCAAAAAAATGTTATAAAAAATAAAAAGCTGGATGTTGAAGATCTTTGGAAAAAATAAACTTATATGGTATCCTGCAATATGTTATTATACATGCCTGCTTAGATTATTGGTAAAAAATAACGTATATACACTCATGTTCTAAACTCAGAACTCCTGCCCCAATACAAAAAGCAATGTCGCGATTTCATTGGACATTGCAAACTGTGTGCCTGGATATTTAGTGCCTCTGATAAAACGCATTGGTTAAAAATGACGGAAAAGTAAAATATCAATTTTTTTTCCTCACTCCACATGTAACACAGAAGGATGACGAAAGAGCAGACTTGAAGTTAAGCCACCTCACCCCTTAATCCCCTCCAATTTGGGGAAGGTTCACATAGATAAAATTATTTCCGTATTTTTTCAAAGGGGTGAGGTGTCACGTAAAATATTCAAAAACAAGCAAGTTAAAAATCATTTTGTCATATCCCAAACTTCTTTTTTTATTGAAAACGTATGTTTCTTCATATTCTCATTTTTGTTTTATTCCTTGAGAACAACATCATTTATTTTCTTAAAAATGCGACTTCCCTTTTTGCGTTATAGTTTTTATAAACACCTCATTAATAGAAACCAGGTCAGGAGTTCTGAAACTTTTAAAGTACATAACGAAAATATACAAAAAAAATCGCCTGAAATCAAGCGATTTTTCTGTACCCAGGGCCGGGATCGAACCGGCACGGTATTGCTACCACTGGTGTTTGAGACCAGCGCGTCTACCAATTCCGCCACCTGGGCAAGTATGTGGAGAACTTTTGCGGGTGCGAATATACGCCAATTACATATTTTATGCAAAAAGTTTTCTTAAAATATTTTCTGCTCTAAACTTAGCTTACTTTAGCTGCTTTTTTTGCATCAATACGTGTTGTTACCTTGCCGTAAATCATAAGTGCAATTGCCGATACTATGGCTATGGCAACAAAATAGTACCAGATGTAATGAGCATGATCGTATGCAGTAAGCTTTTGAGCTTCCGTTAAAGTATGCGGATCGGGACAGTATTTTTCAAGTAAAAACCCTGACAGTCCGAAACCTAGTATCGAGGAGAAGAATGAGTGCAGATGGCTGAACCCAAGGTACATTCCTTCTTCTCCTTTAGGAGCCTGAAATGAGAAATATTCAAGAAAACGGGGGGAGATAAATGACTCAGCCAAGCCCTGAAATGCAATTCCCACTATCATCATGAAAGCCACAGGGTGCATATTTACAAAACCCATTGTGTCACCGGAGATGAGATTGCCGGCTGCCATTGCAAACGCAGAAACAGGCATTATCAGCATCCCTATTGTCATTGAAAAGAGGGCAGAGCGTTTTTTCAGCATCGATGTGATGAAGCCTACAGTGATGAAAACTACCAGCGGGTTCACGTTGGCATACCATGAAGGCGATGAACCTTCACCTGCCATTCGCAGTACATATTTCGGCATTGTGGCATAAAGTTGATGTTGCACCATCCAGAATCCTGTAATAATGAGTATTAAAATGATCAACCTGGCGTTCGTAAGAACTTTGCCTAATGCGCGAAGTATCGTTCTTATCGATTTTCTTTCTCCATGGTTGACGGTAGGACGAAAGAAAAATATAACCGCTATGAGGGCGACCAGGGTCATTCCTGCAGAGAAGTAGCTTATGTTTATCAGTCCTACGTTACCCATTGCCTCACGAAGTGGCTTTACAACCGTTTTACCTGAAAATGCACCAATGTTCACTATCGTGTAGAAAATGGAAAAACCGGTAGCTCTGTTGGCTGATGATGTCTCTTTTGCAACAGTTCCCGTGATCACTGATTTAATGAAACTGCCACCAATAATGATCAATGTCATTATCGGCAGAATGACCCATTTGTAATTACTTTCGCGCAAGCCTGTAAATGTGGTGTCAAAACCATAATCTACAAGCCCTGCATTATGTAGTACCGAAGGGAAAAAAGCTAATCCGAAATATCCCAGAGTAAGAAGGGAAAATGCAAGGATCAACGACTTCTTGAACCCGATCTTATCGGCATAAGCACCAGAAAATGTAGGCAGTAGATAGAGTAATGCACTGAACGTACCGGATATCATTGCTGCCTCAACATCGGAAAATGCAAGAATACGTGACAGGTAAAGGGTAATTACGATGAATACTCCGTAGTAAGCCGCCCTCTCAAGCAGTTCAACAACATTGGCAGTCCAGAATGCTACTGAAAAACGTTTAAAAAAAGCCGTGATCTTATTCATAAATGTTCATTTAAGTCAACAATAAATGTCTGATGTCGGGATCATTCCGTTTAAAGTGCACAAATATAGGTCATTAATAAATGTAAAATATTTTATATTTGTGATTAATATTTAAAATCTGTTATGTTCTCTACCGAAGGTATCATCCTTAATCATACAAAATATTCTGAAACAAGTATAATCGTTCATATATACACATCGTTATTCGGTCGTCAAAGTTATATGGTTAACGGAGTGAGATCTTCAAAGAAAAAAGGGAAGGCTGTTTTTCTTCAGCCGTTGGCTTTATTGCGGATGGAGGTTACCCACAATGAGAAAAAGGAAATCCATCGCATAGTTGATTTTAAGGTGGTTCACCCTTTTACTTCTATCCCTTTTGATCAGAGAAAACGATCGATCACATTTTTCATTACCGAGGTTTTGTCAAAAGTGCTGCGTGAGGAGCATCCTAATAATGAACTCTTCGATTTCGTTTTTCATGCCGTAAAACTTTTGGATGATGACATTCCGGGATTAGCAAATTTTCATCTTTTCTTCCTGTTTCAGCTTTCACGGTTTCTTGGTTTTGGGGTATCCTATCCCGGTGATGTGAAAATGTATTATTTTGATCTGAAGAACAGTGAATATTGCAATGTTCATCCGGGACATCCTTATTTCATTCAAGGCGATATTTTAAATAACTGGATGAAACTTTCTTACCTTGATGTTTCAAAACTGGACTCGCTGCAAATGAGCTCACTTCAACGAAGAGAACTTCTTCAGGCACTTGTTTTATATTTTGAACTTCACATTCTTAACTTCCGTTCATTAAAAAGTCTGAAAGTACTTCAATCTTTGTTTGATATATAGAAGAAATATTTGCGTTTTATTTTCGTTCGTCAAATATAATTGCATGTTTGATTAAAAAACATGCTCTCCCGTAGAATTTATCTGTTTTTTATGTTCAATATTACTAAATTTAATAAAATTTGATTTGTTGAATATGCCGATTAACAAAAAATATAAGGATCTGAAACCCGGTTTTTTTACCAGGATACGCCCGGAGATCGAAAAATATAATGCCATTAATCTTTCAGAAGGATACACAGGCTTTCATTGTTCGGAGAAACTGACAGCTCTTATCCAGAAGCATGTATCCGAAGGATTGAACCAATACAGTGAGGCATACGGTGAACACGTTCTGCGTAATAGGATAGCTTCAAAAATTGAAAAGCTGTATGGCCATGTTTATGATCCTGAGAAGGAAATTACCATTACGGCAGGTGCCGTCCAGGCTATTTCAACGATTCTTTCTGCAATAATAAAAGAGGGGGATGAAGTCATTGTTTTTGAACCTACGTGTGTAAATATAGTGCCGGCAATCAAAATGAACGGAGGTCAGCCCGTTTTTATTCCAATTGATAAATCTACATTAAAGATAGACTGGGAGCAGGTGCAGAAAATGATAACGACCCAGACGAAAATGATAATCATCACTAACCCTCACAGTCCTATGGGTTCTGTGTTGAATGAGCTTGATATGCTCCGGCTTCAAAAGATTGTTAACGGAACAAACATTCTGGTTCTTAGTGATGAAACTTTTGAACATATAGTTTTTGACGGTGAATCTCATCAAAGCATGGCTCTTTTCCCGATACTGGCAGCGAAGAGCATAATAGTGTCGAGTTTTGGTGAAACATATCATGTCACAGGCTGGCAAACCGGCTATTGCCTTGCCCCGGAAGAGATGTCGGCAGAGATAAGAAAAGTTCAGGAGATAACCCTTGGCCGTGTTAATACACCGTTTCAGCTTGCTTTTTCCGATTTCCTGGAGTACGAGGAGGAGTATCTGATGCTGAATGATTTTTACCAAAGGAAACGTGATCTGTTCAACTCGCTCATTGAAACTTCAGGCTTTTCTCCTGTGATATCAAAAGGCTCATATTTTGAGATATTAGATTATAGTTCCATATCGAATGAGCCTGACGAGGAATTTGTTTTAAAACTGATAAAAGAGCATGGTATTGCACTTGCTCCGTTAAGTATATTCTCGCACACAAAATCGAACAGCCGTTTGGTGAGAATAAACTTTGCACAGCCTGACGAAATTTTAAAAACAGTAGCCGAAAAATTGATTTCTTTAGGTTCTGTATGACAATTCCCTTACCTGTCTTATTCTTAACAACAACGGCATTTGCCGGAAAAGTTACGTTTGCATGAAAAAGTTTTTCAACAATTTCACTAAAATTATTAACATTTTGGGAGTTGTTGCGTATGAAAGAGAATGTGAGTTAAGGCTTGATAAACAAAATGTTATGATGGTGCTGCATGAAGGTTGTAAGTTGAGGTATACTGATAATAGTGTAAAGCGTTGAAAATTTTATGTTTAAAGGGGCTGAAATTTAATTTTTTTTAACCTATTTTGTAATCAAAACAGCAATAGCTGTACGGTTTAAATGAAAGTAATACAGGAACTAACATACAAAGGATTCTTACTTATTCTGTTAAATTTTGTTCTCTTTTCTGTTTCGGGACAAAATGAATTATCGCCTTCATCTGAAAAAAGAACTTTTAATAAGGCTCTTAATCTGATAGAAAAGGGAAATTACCAATCTGCCATTCAAAAACTGAATGAGATCAGGAGGGCTGATTCCACAAATCTTGAAGTTCTTTACTATTTAGGATATTGTTATCTGAATACTTCGGATGTGCCTGATACGGCAGCTTTGTATTTTGAAGAAGGGATCAAACTGTTGAAGCCGGAGGATGCCTTTTCCGACTTAGGTGTTGATTTCCGGTTGGCATTGGCTGAGACAGAACAAGTGCTGCTGGACCCGGACAAGGCTCTTTCGATCTATCAAGAACTGAAATCACATGTTCCCGAATCAGATGAAGAACTTACTAAATTGATAGATCACAAAATAACGGTTTGTAAAAATGCTAAGATCTATCTGAATAACAGTGTTGAGATCACAGTTACTAATCTGGGTAAAAATGTCAATTCACCGTATGACGACCACAGCCCGCTTATTACAGTAAAGAACAATTTGTTGATTTTCACTTCGAGAAGGCCTACTCCTAAAGCAGCTAAGCTGAAAGACGGACAATTCCCCGAAAAGATCTTTTATTCGAAGAAAGAGAACGGAGAATGGACTAAGGCCAAGCTTTTGCAGATGTTTTACAAAAAGTATGACCATGAATCCGCAGCCTCGGTATCTGCCGACGGATCGGAGCTCTATCTTTTTCACAACGATCTTGAGGGAAAAAGTATTTATGTGAGTTATTTCGACGGTAATTCATGGGAAAAACCTGTGAAACTTCCATATCCGATTAATACAAAAGCAGATGAAACACACGCTTCTCTCTCTGCAGATAAGAGTACTTTGTTCTTTACAAGTAACAGGGAAGGCGGTTACGGGGGAATGGATATTTACATGACAAAACGGAACGGAAACGGAGTGTGGGGTAAACCTAAAAATCTGGGACCGAACATCAATACTGAGCTGGATGAGGATACCCCGATCCTCCATGTTGACGGAAAAACCCTTTACTTCTCTTCTGAAGGACATAACTCTATGGGTCGAATGGATGTATTTTACAGCGTAATGGAACCTGACAGTTCCTGGACGGAGCCTATTAATATGGGATTTCCGATCAATACACCTGACGATGATTTCTTCTTTGTGCCGACCATCAATAAGAGTGAGGCCTATTATGCTTCAAGCCGGTTTGAAGATAATTTCGGAGGTGCTGACATTTATAGTGTGAGGTTCAAAGAGAGTTTTGAAGGTAATCTGGCAGTAATAGAAGGTGTGATCAAAAACGATGATAATACTCCTTATGAAAAAATCAGGATACTTGTTACCAATCTTAACAATAACAGACTGGTTGGAGATTACCGTCCTGATCCAAAAACCGGAACGTATCTGATGTTCCTGGAAACAGGAAATCTCTATGAGATAAAACAAGTGATAGGAGGGAATAGGGAAAAGGTTGAACATCTTGACGTAAAAGATGAAATGGCATTCAGCAAGCTGAATGACGTTGTTCTGTTCAAAGAAGTGACAATAACACCCCCTTTGATCCCCGGGATAAGTATGATAGAGAAGAAGACCAAAGAGATAGAACAGCAGATAGCAAAGATAACAGCCAAGAAGGTGGTTGTACCTTCAGGGTATAAAAAAGAATTTGTCCCAACTCCGGCTGCACCATACAAGTACACTTACGTAGTACAGATACTTGCTCTTAAGAAAAAACCGTTGTTCGTGTACCTTTACTTCCGCGGACTGGAGGCTTCCAAAATTAGGTCGTACAAGTGTAGTGACGGATATACTCGGTATATCTACGGAGTTTACGATGGCTTTAAAGCAGCCGAAAAAGCTAAGAAAGAGTTGCAGAAAAGCGGCAAATATCGGGATGCCTTTGTTCGTAACTACAAAGATATAGAGGAGTTGTCCGTTGAACCCGAGAATATCTACAACGAAGAGGAAATAATCAAACTATATGCTCCTGACAGGATCATAAAAAAGTAATTCTGATTTTTACTTTCTTTACTTCTCATATCAGGTAAAAAGTACTTATTCAAAAGGGATCCTAAGCTTGAAATTGAAACTCCTGCCCGGATTGTAATATCCCATTTCCTTAAGGGTTGAAAGATGGTCGAAATAGGTTTCGTCCAGAATATTGTTTGCAAAGACCGAAATGTCCATTGGCTGTTCTGCTATTTTTATCTTAAACAATAAAGAGGCGTTCAGCAAAAAGTAGTGCTTTGTAGGAGTTTCCAGTTTGTATGGTCTGTCCTGATTGAAAACATAGACCGGATTAATGTTGAAGTCGATCTTTTTTATAAATCCTTTCGGTTTGTATGTTGATGCTATGTTGAATGTGAGTTTATCCTGAGGTATGAACGGAAGAGGGCTGTCATCATCGAATGATGCCCTGATGAAGGAGTAGCCTGCATTAAGTTTCAGCCACGTAAATGGGTTGTATTCTGATGAGAACTCAGCCCCGTAAATACTTGCATCGTTCTGCATATAGCGAAAGACCTGAAGTCCCGTGTCGGTAGTATCGTTAGTAGGTGCCAGGTAAATGTAATCGAAAATGCGGTTGTAATACCCTGACAGGTCGAAAGCAAGCTGGCCGGAGTGGTAGTGTGCACCGAGGTCGCCTTCAACATTACGCTGGGGAATAAAATCACGAGAGCCTATCTCGTATCTGTTCCCGTGTGCTCCGTCCTGTAGGAGTTCTGCAACTGAAGGAGTACGGTAGGCTGAAGCTACATTGCCCCGGATCAGAAACATCTCTTTTACTTCCCATGTGAATCCTGTTGAAAAGCTTACATTATTGTAATTCTCGTGGAAAGGTTCAAGTATATCTCCCGGCATATTCGATCTGTACTGTTCAGGAGCGTCTATCACTTTGTAGTCGTACCTGAGACCTATCTGGTAAAAAGTCTTCTTTCCGAATAGATACTGCCACAATGAAGATACGGACGCTGTCGACTGGTTGAAGTCGGGCAGGACATGGTTGGGTGCATCACCGTTCCTGTTTGTTTGCGAGAATCCCTGTGTTACCAGTATTAGGTTGCTCTTTTCCGAAAAGTCGTATTGTCCTTTGATCTTCCAGATGTAGCTTTTCAGGTTCATATCCACAAGGGTTGACAGCGGGGCTTCCGGGTCACCTATAAGCCTTCTTTTGTTATCCTGAAAACTGAAGTCAACGTCTAACTTCAGATTGTTCAGGAACAGAGTGTTCTCTGTTGATACCAGGTTGTCGTCGAGGTTCTGATACCACACTTCATTTTTTCGTGAATTATCTTTTATCAGACCTGCTGCAGGAGGATTAGTTATCCCCGGTTTTAGCTTGTTGTAGTCGTAAAACAGCTTGGTGATGAATTTTCCGTTGCGGTATCCTGAAAACAGCTTGCCGCTGTACGAATTGTTTCGGGTATTGGGAGCCTGGCTGCCGTCACCTGAGTAGTAATCAGCCGATGAAGAAAGATATCCCGTTATGCCTGCAAAAAATTTCTCACCGCTGCCTTTAATGTTTATTGAATTTACAGTGTTCAGGTCATTTGTGCTGAACGATGTGCCGATACCTCCGGTTACCTTTCCAACAGGAGCCGGCGGCTCTTTAATGAAATTGATGACTCCCCCTACTGCATCCGAACCGTAAAGAAGTGATGCCGGGCCTTTTATGATCTCAACATTCTGAATATCACTTTCGTCCATAGTGTAAGGATGATCGACCGAAAACTGAAAATTTTCCATTCTGATGCCGTTATTCAGAACGACAAGGTTACTTGTCGATAAACCCCTGATAACCGGCGTGGCAATGTTATTTCCTTTGCTGATTGTGCTTACCCCCGGTATCTGGTCCAGTTTTTTGAAAAGGTTCGATGATGGTGCTTTGTCCAGAACTTCTTTGTTGATGTTGTCGATCTTCAAGGCATTTTCATGCTGACTTCCCACGCGTCCGCCTGTTACAACAACCTCCTGTGAGTGAATGACAGTTGGTTGCAGTGAGATATCGATCTTTTGATCTCCTTTTTTTGTGTCGATAGTGAGTATTTGTGACCTGTAACCAACAAAAGAGTATTGAACTTTAAAAAGACCTTTTGGGATGTTTGAAACGGAGTAAACTCCTTTTTCATTGGTGACAGTTCCTTTTTGTAGTTCCGGAATGTAAACGTTGACTCCGGGCAATGATTCTCCGGTTTGAGCATCGGCAACAACCCCTTGCAAGGTAATTCCCTGGGAGAATGTAAGCGTTGTTAATATTGTAAGATATGTGGTGATAAGAAAACTTTTCATGTCTTATCGTTTTTTTTTTTGTTAAATCCTCAGGTTCAGAGTAAGGTCACCGCGAAATTAACCTTTAAAGAATGATTGATACTTAAAATTCTTTAACTATTACTTTTTGCAATCCATTTTCATGATAAACCAAAGTGAAATAAGGATCATTACAACGAACAATGCAAAGAATGCCTTAAATCCGAGTAAGCCGATTAACGATCCGCCGATAAGAGGGAAGAAAGCCGGAAAAATATTTCCTGCTCCGGCAAAACCGGCATAGAGGGCTCGGTTCTCATGCCCCGATATCTCAAGCATAACGCCGTTCATGGTTATGCTGTAAAGAGAGTACACAATACCCCCGATAACAAAAAGATATTTGATCTGATGTACGTCGGTGATGAAATAGGTTGACATTACAACTGTTAACGACAACAGTACATTAAGGTAAAGAAGATAGCGGTACCTTGCTTTGCCTGACAAGGCAAGGATCAGCAGACTGACAGATACCACACCTGCCACCTTAAAAAGAAGGAAATTACCTGTGTCACTGCTTGCAGCGTTAAAAATGTTTTTGGCATAAAGTACAACGAACGGCATAAAAGATATTGCTACTCCCTGAGTGTTGATGAAACCTAGAAAATAGATGAGTTTTTTGTTCTCTTTCAGTTCCTGTTTCATCACTTTAAGGAAATGTCCTATCCCTGTTATCCTCAACTGTGAAGGTGCAACCTCTTTAATGCTCCAGAATCCCAGCGATGCGATCAGGAGAAGTGTGCCGCCGATGTAAAACATGTAAGAGTAGTTTACGGGAAATTCGGCAAGTGTAAGGGTCTTTTTTGCCAGAAAAGCCGAAAGCAGGATTATGGATCCTGAAATGATCTGCCGTGTTGAGAAAAATGCTTTGCGTTTTTCCTGAAGTATCGATTTTCCCGTTATGTCTATGTAGCTGATGTTGGCAAAAGCACCGCTGAGTGAAAAAATGGTTATCAGGATGAATATCAGCCAAAGTAAAGAAAATGAGTGACCTTTGTTCAGATAAAGAAGCATGGAGCCAAGAGCCAGAAGCGAGAAGACACGTAAGTTGATGCCCCACAGCAAAAATCCTTTTTTGTATGGTTTGTTACTTAGGTACGGAGCAAAGAATATCTGTGTAAAACTTGAACCGCCAACCATGATAGCCGTCATCAGACCAATGTGAAATGCTGTTCCACCTGATTCGATAAGCATTGCGGGGATCACGGTGTCAACATCCATGAATACCTGTGCAAATGCCAGAAACCCGGCATGCCATAAAAACGCTTTTATGTTATGCTTCGATATTTTGTCTGTCAATACTGTGTTCATCGATAAAATGCTGTAATTACAAAAATATTTAGGGATAATAATGGATGATAACCTGCATTCGATCACCTGTTCTGATATCTGATTTATGCGTTTCCCCTGCTTAAGCCTGCGTTATCTAAAACTTAAATTGATTAGTGTCTTTTGAACTTACGCAGATAAAAATCATCACCCTTGTAATTCACTTTTTCTATCAGTCCTTCCGCTATCAATTTGGACAGGTCATCAGGTTTTCCTCCTGAACGTTGAAGCAGTTCCATCACTGCATCTTCGCGCATGGGATGAACAGCAGTTATGCTGAGCATATCATCCCTGAAATTACCCGATGAGGCAAAGGCATTGCCTTCGTAACCTGTTAGTAACTCAACGTTTTCAATACTCTTGTTGAAAATGTCATAAGCCATGGTAATGGTTTGTTCGTCAGGCCTTTCGGCTTTTTTGAATGCAGTAGGCCTTGTGGGAATTGAAATAAATGCCGTATCTGGATTGAACGAAGCAATGATCGATGCTGTATTCCGAAGATCATTTTCTGTATCATTCAAGTCTTTTAAAAGCATCGTTTCGGTAACAAGAATTCCGTTGAACTCTTTTGTAAAAACATTTATCCCATCCAAAATGTCGCGCAAATTTAGTGATTTATGCGGGATATTAAGTTTTCTCCAGATATCTTCATTAAAGGAATCACACTTTACCGAAACGTAGTCTGCACTCAACAACTCGTTTCTAACCCGGGGATCCGGTAAAAGGGTAGAGTTTGTGATGACTGCAACAGGTATGTTAAAGAGCTTAAGTTTCTCGATAAGCTTTCCAAGGTTAATGTCGAGAGTAGGTTCGCCGTCGGGGACAATGGTAAGGTAATCGGGGTAGTTTTTCTTGTCATGAATCCCATTCAATGCCTCTTCAACTTTTTTTACCAGATAATCAGGCTCGTAAAATTTCTGACGCTCCACTTCGATCCTGTCACCTTTGCCTACCTGACAATACAGGCATGAATAGCTGCACACTTTGTGTGGAATATTATTTATGCCGAGACTTATCCCGAGCCTGCGTGATGGTACCGGTCCGAATATTTCCATGGTAAAAATTATTTAATGCGATAATGATCCAAGAAAAGATAAAAGGAGTAAATTCCTCAGAGTCTTAGTGTTAATTCTGCTTTCGCAGATCGATCAGCTTGTGTGTTTCAGAGGTGCTGTTGATGTCTTTCATGATAGCCGGGATTTTATCGGGAAGGATATCAAGCACCTCATTGATGTTTTTTGCTGAGGTAATTACCGGAATAAAATGCTGACTAATGATCTTGATGTTTCGGCCGAACTGTTTTGATACAAGTACTTTTACGCCTTTTGCTGTAAGATGTTTAACAATTTGTTTACCTTTCTTCTTATCTCCGTGATGATGCTCATGTCCGTCCTCTTCATCATCTTTAAATGAGTTTACACTTTCATGAATGTTTATGAACTCTTTTCCGTTCCATTCGAAAATCGCGAACTTTTCCGAGTCTCCGAAATGACGCTCTTCAAATTCATCGTTGTGGTTTACTGCAAATG
>Ga0256913_10001369_pt1 | contig 12560 bp, 13 predicted proteins | sample Axial_MatmetaG_FD_185970 | JGI IMG/M metagenome (GOLD analysis project Ga0256913, IMG submission 185970) | Deep-sea worm associated microbial mat communities from Axial Seamount, Juan de Fuca Ridge, Pacific Ocean - Axial_Mat | ecosystem: Environmental > Aquatic > Marine > Oceanic > Microbial...
GAAAACGCACTAGTGCGTGGGCTTTCTGCCGAAGAAAACTCAGCGTTAGCGTAGCGAAGATGGACTTTGTTCATTTTGCGTTCTTTTTATGGATTTTGCGGGCGTAGCTCAGCGGTAGAGCATAACCTTGCCAAGGTTAGGGTCGACGGTTCGATCCCGTTCGCCCGCTCCATATTTTTCCTCCAATCCTCCATTAAACTAATTTTCTTTCGCTATAATTTTTGGACTTAAACTCAAGGTATTTTATGAAACTTGTCGTTGCGATTACCGGTGCCAGCGGTGTACACTTAGGTAAAAAATTCGTTGACCTCCTCCCCTCCTCTGTAGAGGCCCATGTGGTCGTCTCTGACAATGCACTGACTGTAGAGCAGTTTGAACATACGAACGTAACGCTGCATACCAGTGAAGATATCGCCGCCTCTGTCTCCAGCGGCTCTTTCGGTGTCGACGCCACAGCCATCATCCCCTGCAGTATGAATACGCTGGCAAAGATCGCCTGCGGTATTTCGGACAACCTCCCTACCCGTGTAGCGGCGGTGGCACTCAAAGAGCAGAAAAAACTGCTGCTGGCTCCACGGGAACTCCCCTTCTCCGCCATTGCGCTGGAAAACATGCAGAAACTTGCCTCCCTTGGCGTGATCATCGCCCCTCCTGTCATGGGGTACTACTCCGAGCACGACTCTCTTGAAGAGATGGAAAAGTTCATCATCGGAAAATGGTATGATGTACTGGGAATAGAGAACGGCCTTTATAGGCGCTGGCAGTGAAGCCTGCTGTTTTACCACACAAAAAACAGACAATTAATAATGAATAATGAATAATTTTGGTATGCTTTTCCTACAAAAAGCTTTTATACATAGAGAGAATTATGCTATCGATCAATAAAAGTATTGCAGAGCAATACAGACTGGCAACATCTATCATTTATCAATCATCATGCATGGTGGCTGCCCCTGCAGGAGGCATTTTGTGAGACGCGCGATCTACCCCGGTACTTTCGACCCTATCACCAACGGCCATCTGGACATCATCAAAAGAGCCTGCCATATGTTCGACGAGATCATCGTTGCCATTGCTGCATCGGAAGCGAAAAAGCCTATGTTCACGCTTGAACAGCGTATAGAGATGGTCAAGGCTGCAACTGAAAATTTTCCAAAAATACGTGTGATAGGCTTCGACAACCTTCTGGTCAACCTCTCCGATGAACTGGATGCCAATATCATTATAAGAGGCTTACGTGCGGTCAGTGACTTCGAGTATGAGCTGCAGATGGGGTATGCCAATGCTTCACTCAAAGCAGACCTGGAGACGATCTATCTGATGCCAAGCCTTGAACACGCCTTCGTCAGCTCATCGGTCGTACGTTCCATTCTGGCATTTGACGGAAAAATAGACCACCTTGTCGCACCTGAGACCTATACCATGATACAGGCATTCAAGTCATAATGTATATTTTATTCGAAGGCATAGACACATGCGGCAAAAGCACACAGATAGAACTGCTGTCCAAAGAGCATCCAGAGATCCTCATCACCAAAGAGCCTGGAGGCACTGCTTTTGGCATGAAGGCCCGTGAGATACTGCTTCAGGACTCCCTTGCCTCAAAACGGGCAGAACTGCTGCTCTTCCTTGCTGACCGGGCGGAGCACTATCAGGAGGTCATCAAACCCAACCGGAACAGACTGATCATCTCCGACAGGGGTTTTATTTCCGGTATAGGATATGCGCTGGCCAATGGCGACTTCGACTTCGAAGAGCTGATCACCCTGAACCGTTTTGCCCTCGAAGGGCATTTCCCTGACAAGATCATACTCTTTTTAACCGATATGGAGACATTGCAGGAGAGGACCGCCGCCAAAGTACTTGACGGTATTGAGCTCAGAGGATTGGAGTACCTACTTGATGTCCAGGAGCATATGAGGCAGAGCATTGTCAGACTTGGCATTCCCCATCTTTTCATCGATGCGACAGACAGCATAGAGAATATCCATCAATCCATTCTTACCTACTTGAAGGTATAATTCCATAATTTGAAACGATTCGGTGCGATAACGATCGCCCCCTACAAAGGTATAACAATGATAAACCCGTTACGTGGCATGAAAGACCTGAGCTTTGAAGAGGCCAGACGTTTTACCCATATTATAGATACTGCTGTCTCTGTTGCACAGAAATACGGCTACAGCTATATTGAAACTCCCATTCTTGAAGAGACTGCCCTCTTCAAACGCTCTGTCGGAGAGAGTTCCGACATTGTAGGCAAAGAAATGTACCAGTTCGAGGACAAAGGGGGCAATGATGTCTGTATGCGTCCCGAAGGTACGGCAGGTATCGTACGCGCCTTCATCTCTGCAAAGCTTGACCGCCAGCCGGTCAAACACAAATTCTTCTACTACGGCCCGATGTTCCGTTACGAAAGGCCGCAGAAAGGAAGGCTCAGAGAGTTCCACCAGTTTGGCTGTGAAAGTTTCGGAGAGGCTTCTGTCTATGAAGATTTCACCATCATTATGATGATCAGCCATATCTTTGAGGAACTTGGCATAGGTTTCGACCTGCTTGTCAACTCTTTGGGATGCCCGGAGTGTATGCCTAAATACAGAGAGAACCTTGTAGGTTTCCTCGGCACTATCAAAGAGGAGCTCTGCAGCGACTGTAACCGACGCATCGGGACCAACCCCATCCGCGTACTTGACTGTAAAAACGAAAAGTGCCAGTCCATGCTGACCTCATCGCCGAAACTCATAGAGAATCTCTGCGAATCGTGCGACAGCGATTTCAAACAGCTGACAAACCTGCTTGACAGGGCGGGGATCGCCTACACGGTAGATACAAACCTTGTAAGGGGACTGGACTACTACAGCAAAACCGCTTTTGAATTCGTCAGTAACGACATAGGTTCACAGTCCGCCATCGCAGGCGGAGGACGTTACGACAGGCTGGTAGAGTTCCTCGACGGGAAACCGACACCTGCCGTTGGCTTTGCCATAGGCATAGAGCGGATCATGGAGCTGGTACAGATGCCTGAAATACCCAGAGAAGGCTACTATATGGGTGCCATGGTACCCGAAGCCGTAGAGCAGCTCATCATGCTTGCAAACCAGAAACGCAAAGATGACAAAGTAACGGTGGAGTACAACTCCAAGGGCTTCAAAAGCCATATGAAAGGGGTGGACAAAGCGAATGCCCGCTATGCGCTGCTCATCGGTGAAGATGAACTGGCAAACGGTACGGTCTGGCTGAAAGACCTGGAGAGCAGAGAGGAGAAAATCCTGCCTTTGGATGCAGTTTAACGCAGCCAGGCTGCCAGATCGTTCAGCAGTCTCTCCATCGCTTTGTTACTTGCTTTTACATACCCTTCGGCATCTGTCGTAACCGTATCTTCCCGGTAACTGAACCGTCTGGTTTTTATGAGTTCACCGGTATACGTTTCGATAAGGCTGAAACGTATGGAGACCACTGCATACGAAGCATCTCCTCTTACATGGTGTGAGAAATCAAAGATCGTACTCTCCAGCCTCAGGTCCTCCCCCGCTGTAGATTCATAAGGCAGTACCGCTTTGAAAATCCTGCTTTCATCCAGTGCCTGGATGACGCTTCCCTGCACCAGTTTCCCGAGATTGTTGAACCATTTTGAATTTTGGTAGAAACCTCTTTCGCTGCTGCTGTAGGAGTAGCTCATTTTGTCGGTCAGTTTCTCTTTGGCAGTCTGGGGGTATGAGACTTTGATCGTCTTGTTTCTGTACCGGCTCTGCGATACCGGTGTTATACGCTCAAACGAGAAGGTATAGACCTTCAGCGGTTCTGCCTCTTTCATACTGCACCCCGTGACTGCCAACAGAGCGATCACTATTAAAACTTTTTTCATTCTCCCGGTCCTCTTCTGACTTTTCTTGCTTTGAAAAAGAGATCACTCGGACTCTCATGCAACTCGTTTGCCAGGTCATTGACTTGCTCCGACACGATCCCTATCTCAATCAGTACAGGTTCGAAGATCTTCTTGATATTGTAATCACCCCTGTCCAGACTTTTTTCCACCTTCAGTGTAACCCGGTTGAAATTGCCGGTGGTTTTCATCAGTTTGTCTATAGCCGGGAGTGCCGCATTGGTAATATCGGAAAAATCATTTTTGAGCACCCTGAAATCCTTCGTTGCCGATTCAAAGTTCCTGTCTATATTTGCCATAGATGTCCGATAAACGGCCAGCGTGGTATTGAGCTCCTGGAGTTCTACGATCGCTTTCTCCTCAAAAAGGCTCGCTTTTTCCGTCACGATCTTTGCATTTTCCAGGATCTCTTCAATATTCTCTAAATTTTCTTTACTCATAAGTTTCTGCATTTTTTCAGCAAGATCCTCCAGCCGGATGGCAAGGCTCCCCAGGCCTTTTTTGGTCTTGTAGAGCCAGGAGGGGGAAGTAGGGATCACCGGAATAGGATTATCTTTCGTCTTAAGGTTCTTCGCTTTATTTGTTCCTCCCTCTATCTCTATGGAGAGCAAGCCGGTAATTCCGAGCATACTGGTATGGGCAACCATATCCTCTTTAATGGGTACGCCGTGTTTGATCTTGAGGAAAACTTCGATATGCTCAATATTCTCCGGATCGATACGGATCTCGCTGACACGTCCTATATCCACTCCCCGCAGCCTGACCACGGAATCTTTGGAGAGTCCGTCAACCGACTCGGTCATAAAAAGTTTGTACGTATCATACTCATGCTGCACTCCATATTTTGCAAGCCAGAAAGCGAACCATACCAGCCCAGCCCCGAATAGGAGTACGAAAATACCTACAATCGTATAATTCACTCTGCTATACATCTTTCACCCTGTTCATCATCCTGCCTTATCCAAATACTTTTGTTTCGTATACTCATTTTTGAAGAACTCTTCTACAAAAGGATGTTGTGATTGTAACACATTTTCCAGTTTTCCCTCTGCCACAACGTGTTTGTCTGCCAGAACAGCCATCCTGTCCACGATCCCGAAGATCGAATCGAGATCATGGGTGATCATCACAACCGTAATACCGAGCATCTCCCTCAAGTCTACGATCAGCTTGTCAAAATTACGTGCCCCCACAGGGTCCAGTCCCGATGTCGGTTCATCCAGGAAAAGCAGTTTGGGCTCCATAGCAAGTGCTCTTGCCAGTGCCGCTCTTTTGACCATCCCCCCACTGAGCTCCGACGGGTAGAGCGCACCCACATGCGATCCCAGCCCGACGAGGTCTATCTTGGAACGTACCAGTTTGTTACGCATCTCCCTGGAGAGGTCGGTATACTCCTTGAGCTGTACCTCTATGTTCTCCGCTACCGTCATGGAAGAGTAGAGCGCCCCGAACTGAAAGAGCACGCCCCACTCTCTTCGCAGTGCCTGGGCCTCCAGGTAACCGATATGGTCCAGCCTGTGTCCCAGCACTGTCATCTCTCCCGCATTGGGCTCCAGCAGCATGATCATCTCTTTCATCAGTACCGACTTGCCGGCACCACTCTCCCCCAGTATGCCGTAGATCTCATTCTCCCTGATCTGCAAAGAGACTCCGTCATGAATGGTCCGCTCTCCAAAACGGGTAACGATCTCTTTTGCTTCAATAACGATCTTTTGCGTACTCATAAGTCAAGCTCCGTATAGATGACTGAAAAGAGCGCATCGAAAGCGATGACCAGAAAAATAGAGTTTACTACCGAGGCTGTCGTATGCAGCCCTATGCTCTCCGTATTGTCCGAAACCTGAAAACCTCTGAAACACCCAACCGCTGCAATGACAAAAGCGAAAACCGGCCCCTTGATCATTCCCAGAATATAGTGTTTGGCCTCCAGCACTTCATAGAGCCTGTCGATAAACTGTCCAAAAGAGATGCCAAGCTGCATATCCGAAGCGACCATTCCTCCAAAAATTCCCATGAGATCGGAGAAAAAGATCAGCAGGGGCAGAGCGATCATCAGTGCAAAGATACGCGGCAGTACCAGAAAACTGAACGGGTCGAACCCCATGGTACGCATGGCCGAGATCTCTTCAGTGATCTTCATCGCCCCGATCTCCGCCGTATAGGCAGAACCGCTCCGGCCGGCAATCACTATAGCGGTGATCATGGGGCCGAGTTCCCTGACGATGGATATGCCGACCGTATCGACGATAAAAATATCCGCACCGAACTTTGCCAGCTGTACCGCCCCTTGATAGGCGATGACCATCCCTACCAGGAAAGAGGTCAAACCTATGATCACAAGCGCATTAAAACCAGACTGGTGAATATGGTAGACCATCTCTTTGATACGAATATTCCTTGGTTTGAGAAATGTATGGAAAAACGTTATAAAGAGTGCGCCAAGGAATGTTACAAAATCTTTAATATCCTGATAGATCTCTACAGTACTTCTGCCTATATCTTCCAGAAGTCCGTTTTTCCTGCTAAACGCGACTGCTTCCCCTGAGTGCCGTTTAAGCAGGTTGTACATCTCTTTCTGGCTGGGAGTGTACCCTGTTACCTCTACGGATGTTTTTGCCTTGAAACGCTCATAGTACTCAATGAAAAGCAGGATACCCGCACTGTCGAAGTCATCTACGCCGGAAAAATCCCAAACAATTTTTTTGCCATACGGAATCTTCCGCAATTCGGTTTCTATTTGTGGGACAGTATTGAGTGTCCACTCTCCGCTTGCAATAAGTTTGAGATGATGCCGGTCCTCTTCGTAAGACAAAAACTGTTTAGACATAGAGACATTATAGGTAAGATTAGATTAAGTTTTGCTATAATAATCATCATAATTACAGGGTGTGCCATGAAACAGTTCGGTTTACAGATTTGGGGAGATGACAATTTTATACGTAAAGACGATACCGTCAATGTCAATTATGCCAACCAGCCCTCTCTGCTCGAAATTACCAGATGCATCAGGGAAAAGGGTTACAAAGGGCCTCTGCTTCTACGATTTCCCCATCTGATCGCCAAACAGATATCCACCCTTTTTACAGCGTTTGACAAGGCAAAGAAGGAGTTCGGGTACCAGGGGAACTTTCATGCCGTATTCCCGCTGAAGGTCAACCAGTTCCCCAACTTCATCCACTCGCTTATAGAGGTCTCCGGAAAATACAACTACGGACTCGAAGCTGGAAGTAAGGCCGAACTGATCATTGCCATGACCAAAACACCGCTTGGCGCCCCCATCACGGTCAACGGTTTCAAAGACAAGGAGATGATCGCACTCTGTTTCATCGCTGCTAAAATGGGGCACAATATCACTGTGACCATTGAAGGGCTTGGGGAACTTGAAACCATCATCCATGTAGACCGTGAGTTCAACAAAGAGGCGGAAAATCCCATAAGCCCCAAGATCGGGGTGCGCATCCGCCTGCACAGTTCGGGCATAGGCATCTGGGCAAAAAGCGGAGGATACAGTTCAAAATTCGGCCTGACCTCCACTGAACTGCTTGAAGCCTATGAGATGCTGAAAGCTCACGACCTTCTGGACCATCTCTGGATGATCCACTTCCATATCGGCTCACAGATGGGAGATATCGCTCCGCTTAAAAAAGCATTGCGTGAAGCGGGCAACATTTATGCCGAACTGAAAAAACGGGGTGCGAATGCACTGGGTGCCATCAATATCGGAGGAGGGCTTGCCGTCGAATACAGCCAGCACAGCCACAACCAGGAGAGGAACTACTCCCTCAAGGAGTTCGCCAACGATGTGATCTACCTCATGCAGGAGATCGCAAAGAGCAAAGGCGTAGCCGAACCAGATATTTTTACCGAATCGGGACGCTTCATCGCAGCGAACCACTCTGTCCTCATCGCGCCTGTCCTGGAGCTCTTTTCCCAGGAGTACCATGAAAAAGGACTGAGACTCAAAAAGAAGAACCCCCCTCTGGTACAGGAGCTCTACGACCTTCTCAACAGCCTGAAAAGAGGCAATGCCAGAGAGTATCTTCATGATGCGCTGGATCATATGGAGAGCCTCCTGACCCTCTTCGACCTGGGCTATATCGACCTTGAGGACCGCTCCAATACGGAGATACTGGTGAACCTCATTATCAAAAAAGCGATTGCCCTGCTCAAAAATGAAGATACCGATGAGCTTAAAAAGCTGCAGGACCGCATTCAGGAGAGATACCTGGTCAATTTTTCAGCCTTTCAGTCCCTGCCGGACTTCTGGGGGCTGGCACAGCAGTTCCCTGTCATGCCGCTGGACAGGCTCGATACCAAACCGACGAACCCCGCCAGTATCTGGGATATCACCTGCGACAGTGACGGAGAGATAGGTTTTGACCGTGATCTGCCGCTCTACCTTCATGACATCGATGTCAGCAAAGAGGAGTATTTCCTCGCTTTTTTCCTAACAGGCGCCTACCAGGAGGTACTGGGAATGAAACACAACCTCTTTACCCATCCTACTGAATGCATAATTAGTTTCAATGATGAGGGTGACTATGCCATAGAGCATCTCATCGAAGCACAGAACCTCATGGATGTACTCGACGACCTTGACTACGATACCAACCTCATAGACAAAGCGCTCAAATACCAGATCGAAGAGTCAACACTGATCAGCCAGGAGGAAAAACGGGAGATTTTGGGGAAACTTTATCTTTATTTAAGTGAAAATAGTTATCTTAAGACCATTCAAGCTATCAGTGAAAACAATTAAGGAACAATCAGTGAATATATTCAGTCTCATCAAAGAGGATTTTACCAATGTAAAACGCAATGATCCCGCTTTACACTCTACTTTTGAACTCTTTTTCAACTATCCTGGACTGTGGGCGATCTTTTTCTACCGTTTTGCGCACTGGTTCTACAACAAAGGATTACGCTTTATTCCCCGGTTCATCTCTGCACTGGGCCTCTTTTTGACTACCATCGACATCCATCCCGCAGCCAAACTCGGGCGCAGGGTCTTCATAGACCACGGGGTCGGTGTCGTTATCGGGGAGACGGCTGTACTCGGCGATGACGTCATTGTCTACCAGCAGGTTACGCTGGGTGGGGTCAGTACAAGCAAAGGGAAACGGCACCCTACCCTGGGGAACAATGTCGTTATCGGTGCAGGTGCAAAAGTTTTGGGGAATATTATCATAGGCGACAACTCGAAAGTCGGCGCCAACTCTGTCGTTGTCAAGGATGTCCCCGCAGACTCGACAGCCATCGGTATCCCTGCGCGCGTACTTAAACGCGGATACGACAAAACACCGCTCAGCCACAACAAAATCCCGGATGTTAACAAAGAGATCTTCGAGTACCTTATCAAGAGGATCGAAGTGCTTGAAGAGGCACTGCCCAAAACAAAACAGGAAGCGATCAAGAAAAAAGACCATGATCTCGATGAAGTCTATGACAACTTTATCCATGCTATGGATTGATTCTAAACCACTTTTTGATATAATTAACGAATTTATTTTTAAGGGTTTACCATGCTATCAGATCGTATACAGACACTTTCACCATCACTGACCATCGCTATCTCTACACTGGCAGGAGAACTTAAAGCTGCCGGTAAAGATGTTTTGAGCTTTTCTGCCGGTGAACCGGACTTCGGAACGCCGCAGCGCATCAAAGATGAGGCGATCAAAGCGATCAATGACGGGTTTACACAATATACTGCCGTACCGGGTATCCCAGAGCTTAGAGAAGCCATTGCGGGGAAACTCGGACGCGACAACGGCCTGGAGTATGATCCTTCCGACATTATCGTCAGCAACGGAGCGAAACACTCTCTCTTCAACCTCTTCCAGGCACTGATCAACGAGGGGGATGAAGTGATCATCCCCGCACCTTACTGGGTCACCTACCCTGAGCAGGTCAAATACTCTTCAGGGGTACCTGTCATCATCGAAACCGATGAAATCAATGATTTCAAGATCACGGCAGAGCAGCTCAAAGCAGCCATTACACCCAAAACCAGAATGCTCATCCTCACCTCCCCTTCCAACCCTACCGGTTCCATTTACAGCAGGGAAGAGCTGGAAGCACTGGGAGACGTACTCAAAGGAACGGAGATCCTCGTTGCGAGTGACGAAATGTATGAAAAACTTGTTTATGATGCCAAGTTCGTAGCTGCAGCCAGCATCTCCGAAGATATGTTCCAGAGGACTATCACGATCAACGGGTTGAGCAAATCCGTCGCCATGACGGGATGGAGATTCGGATACCTTGCTTCACCGAACAAAACCCTGATCGCTGCGATGAATAAACTTCAGAGCCAGAGCACATCGAACATCAACTCCATTACCCAAAAAGCAGCGATCCCCGCACTTAACGGTGAAGTGGACGAGGAGATCGAGATGATGAGAAAGGCTTTCGAGGCAAGAGCGGCGGAAGCGACAGAGCTGATGAATGCCATAGAGGGCCTCTCCGTACTCAAACCACAGGGTGCTTTCTACCTTTTTGTCAATATCAAAGATATTTCAGACGACTCTATCCAGTTCTGCAAAGAGCTGCTTCAGGAAGTCGGTGTTGCCGTCGTACCGGGAATCGGGTTTGGAAGTGAAGGTTACTTCAGATTCTCATTCGCAACAGATATCACAACAATCAGAGAAGGGATCAGGCGTATCGAAAAATTCGTTACACAGAAACATAACGTCTAAGAGACTCTCTTCTATACCTGCAGCAGGGACTTGCTTCCTCTTTCCTGCTCTGCTGCATCATCTCTTTTTTGTCATTTTTTCCATACCAAACCATATCACGCCCACGATACTCAACAGCACAACCGGTGCGATCCACGGCTTCTCTTTGATAACATTGAAAAACGCAATGATCGATTCACTGGCGAAATAGGCACTCAGGCCGATCACCATTACAAAGAGGACCGAAGCGAAAATGTTGAAAAAGACAAATTTTTTAAAATCATATTTGGCAAGCGCCATCGAGAGCGGCACTATGGTCTTCACACCATAAATGAACTTCTGGATGAAAATAGCCAATACACCGTATTTGCGCATGATCAGTGTTGCGAGCGCCAGTTTCCGTTTATGTTTGGCAAAATAGGGCTGTATCTCTTTTTTCTGGTATTTTCCCAGATAAAAAAGGAAATTGTCTCCCATGAAGTTCGCAACGGCAGCGACGATCAGTGCAGTCGTCAGGTCCATATGTCCCATATAGGAAAAGACACCGGCCGCAGCAACGATGAAAAAAGAACCGCCAAAAGAGAAAAAAGCGACTGCAAGATAGCCCCAGGCCTCCAGAGATGAAAAATCCATACCGCATCCTAAAATTAAATTTCAAAATCATATCTAAAATAGGTTAATGTTATAATTCCGCATGATCAGTACACTCTTTTCCATTATTTTCGTCTATGTTTTTATTTTACTCGGATATCTCTCCAAGCGCATTTTCAAAGAGGAGATGAGCAGCAGGACACTGACACTGATGTCTGTCTATTTTCTGCAGCCTTTTGTGACTGTCTGGGGTTTCAGTACAGCGAAACTGCATACGGAGCATATCTATGTACCCCTGCTCTATCTGGCTATTATTCTGCTTTTACTGCTTCCTACCATTCTTGTCGGAAAATTAATATTTACAGATATCAAAGAACGTGCCATCTTCTCCATTGCCGGTTTTGTCGGCAATACAGGCAATATTGGCATTCCTCTTGGTATAGCCATTTTTGGAGATGAGAGCGTCATCTATACTACCCTGATCAATATTGCCAATGTCTTTGTCGTCTATATCATAGGGGTCTACATCTATTCCCGCGGATCATTCAGCATCAAAGCATCCCTCCTGAATATTGTCAAGATCCCCATCATACCTGTATCAACTGTTGCAATATTAATAAATATAAACGATATTCATCTCTCTTTGGAAATAGAAGAGTTCCTTAAAATGGGTGCCTACGCGGGGATTGTACTGCAGCTTTTCCTGCTGGGAACTTTTCTGCAGGGTATCAAGATACGCGAACTCCATCCAAAGCTTTTCATAGGCACCGTCACGCAGAAATTTGTCATGGTACCGCTCTTCACTTTCATTGTGCTGCAATTTACCAACCTGCCTCCTCTGGTAGAAGGTATACTGTTTATGGAGATGATGGTACCTCTCGCCGTTGCCAACATCAATCTTGCCTCACTCTATGACTGCCGTCCAAAAGATGTCACTTCGCTTATACTTGTTACAACACTGCTTTTTATTCCTGTTCTTTTTATACTGAATCTGCTTATTCCTTATATTTGACGTCTATTATTATTTTTCAGTGATAAAGTTATAGTATCATCAAGGAATTTTTTATATAAAACTTTAAAAAAAAGGTCCAGCTACTACCATGCATAATATCGAATGGAAACAGGAACTGAGTGTCGGTATAGAGACTATCGATGAGGACCATAAACGCCTGATTGAACTTACCAACACCCTTATCAACGCCATTGACAAGGATATACCCAAAGAAGAGCTCAAAACAACTTTCGAAGAGCTCGAAGCTTATACACATTACCACTTCGAACGGGAAGAAGGTTTTATGGATGAACACTGTAGTGCCAGTGACATTCATGAGATGATACGCAAACATAAAGAGCAGCACCGCTATTTTACAGACAAACTGCCCGAGCTTAAAGAGCAGCTCATGCATGCCAAC
>Ga0256913_10001370_pt1 | contig 12554 bp, 9 predicted proteins | sample Axial_MatmetaG_FD_185970 | JGI IMG/M metagenome (GOLD analysis project Ga0256913, IMG submission 185970) | Deep-sea worm associated microbial mat communities from Axial Seamount, Juan de Fuca Ridge, Pacific Ocean - Axial_Mat | ecosystem: Environmental > Aquatic > Marine > Oceanic > Microbial...
GATAAGTGCGATGATTAGCCCTGTAACCAGTCCTTTGTGAGAATTTCTGTTTTCCATGCTGATAAATTTTAAATTCAGCACAAAAATAGGATGAGCAGCACGGCGAGCAAAGAAAAAATCGGCGAATGAAGGAAGATTGTCGGTAAGCTGCTCCCCCTGATTTAAGTTTGCAACTTAAACTGTCAAATCATTAAAAGTCTTTGACCTCTTTTAAAATTAAGTTACAAACTTTTTTTATTTGTAGGCTTAAGTCTGTGACTTAAGCCAGTGGAGGGAAAGTGATCATTTCATCTCATTTAGAACCCGGTTTAAAATACAATCGGTTCCGTCTTTTTATTAATTTCATTGTCTTAATAAATAGATAATCAACAATATTGGATTCAACAGAAATCGATCATAAAGCAGAACTGGTTAACCGTTGCAAAAAAGGCGATAAAACAGCTCAATACAGGCTTTACCTTGAATATGCCGATGCAATGTTTTCAATTTGCAAAAGCCTAGTTTCAAACCCAACTGACGTTGAAGAAGTATTACAAGACGCTTTTGTAAAAGCTTATACTAGGCTTAACAAGTTGAAGGATAACAGGAAATTCGCGGGGTGGCTTAAGACAATAACTGTGAATGAATGTTTGAATTTTTTAAAGAAAAAAAAGATTGTTTTTGATGAACTACCGGAAAATTATACTGATGTAGATGAAACAGATGATACTGCGATTCAGATAGACAGGGAATCATTAAGAAAAGCCATTGATGATTTACCGGAAGGGAGCAGGATTATTTTCAATCTCTACCTGATAGAAGATTATAAACATAAAGAAATTGCCCGAATGCTGGGCATATCCGAATCAACTTCCAAATCGCAATATGCAAGGGCAAAACAATTGTTGAAAGAAAAAATATTGAAAAAAAATGAACGACAAGTTTGAAATATTGATAAAAAGAATCAGTGAAAGTGGCAAAGATTATTATCCGAAAAAGGATATAGTCTGGAAAGGAATTGAGCAACAACTTCATAGGAATAAGACCAGAAAGCTGATTATGAAGATAAGTATTGCAGCAAGCTTATTTATCCTTATAGGAGTTGGAACAGTCCTGTACAATAGCAGCAATCAACCAAAAGTTGTTTCTGATTATTATGCAAAAATGTCGGAAGAACTATCAGTGACTGAATATTATTATACAGGCCTGATTGAAAACAAAAAACAACAAATCGAAAATATAGGGCCTTACGATAAAGATTTTTTCAGACCCTTTTTTGATGAACTGAGTGTACTTGACGCACAATATTTAAACTATAAAACATCTGTTGATGAATACGGCTATCGAGAAGAATTAATAAGAGCCCTTATTGAGAATCAACAGCATAAACTTGAAATTTTAAACAGATTATTATCAGAAATACAAAAAGTAAAAAACTATGAAAACAGAAAAAAGGAATATCAGTTTTAGCCTTCTGTGCATATTTTGCTTATTAACATTGTCAGGGTTTGCGCAGGATGATTTGATCTCAAAAGTTAAAATAATTGAGAAAATTTTTGACCAGCCCAATATTGAATACTTTGGGGTTACGAATATGTTTGGGAACATTGATGTCAGCTACTGGGATCAGAAAGAAGTTAAAATGACTATCACGATCAAAGTGATTGCCTGGGAGGAGGAGGATGCAGATAGGTTTATTGAGAAAGTTATACCCGAAATTAGCACCATCCAGGATAAAAAGGGATATTTTGATATTTATTCTGCCACTGATGTCTCCCGAATTAAGAACCTTTGTAATTGTGGTGATGACGAGGGTAAAATTTATGCTCCCTGGTTTAAGAAAAAGGCAAGGGTAAAACAATACAATGTTAGTTATGAAGTAAAATTACCTGCAACAGTGAACAAAATAGATTTTTACAATCGCTACGGCGATATCAGTATCCCTGATTTTGAGGGTAATATGTCAATTCAGGTTACTAATGGGAATTTAAAAACAGGAAAGTTGAAACTTGAGAATAATGAAATTGGGATCCGTGTTCGTTACGGAAAGGTGCATATTGAAAGTATCGAAAAATCAAAACTGAATTTATATTCTTGTAACGATGTGAATATTGGAAATCTCAGAAATGTGAACTTAACAAGTAAGTTTTCCCGTGTTCAGATCGCTTCCTGTTCTGGATTGGTTATAAACTCAAAAAGTGACAACCTCAATATTGAAAGTCTGGAATCATTAAACGGAAAAGGCGATTTCACCAGCCTTACAATAGGTAAGCTTGACGGTTCAATAGATTTAAGCAGTAAAAGCGGGGAGATAAAGATTGGACAAATAAATCCCAGTTTCAAATACATATCCCTGTCAGGGCAATTCAACGACTACATTTTAAATCTCGATAACCTTAACTATTCCTTATCTGCCGAACTTGAATTTACTGATTTGGAAAGTTCAGAGACCATTTATTCCGAACAGAAAAGAAAAGAGCTAATCAATAGTAAGGCAAGCATCAAAAAACAAATTGGCAGTCAGCCCAATGATTCATGGGTAAACCTGAAATGCTCGAATTGCAATGTGGTTTTTAAGTAAAGCATTTAATACCTTAACATCCACCCTTTAAAACTCCTCGTGTTCTGTTCTCCTGATAATTTCGTCCTGCAAGTCTTCGCCCAGGTCGTTGAAATAGTCGCTATAACCCGCCACGCGAACAATAAGGTCCTTGTAATCCTCCGGGTGTTTCTGAGCTTTGCGAAGCGTATCGGCCGTAACCACGTTAAACTGAATATGATGCCCGTCCATGCGGAAATAAGCACGGATGAGTTGCACCAGCGAATTCAGTCCTTTCTCGTCCTCCAGCAGCGAAGGCGTGAATTTCTGGTTGAGCAACGTGCCGCCCGTACGCAAGTGATCTATTTTAGCGGCTGATTTAATAACAGCCGAAGGCCCTTTACGGTCGGCTCCCTGGAAAGGTGAAATACCTTCCGACAACGGCCTGCGTGCCAGCCGTCCGTCGGGCGTGGCACCGGTTACACTGCCGAAATAGACGTGCGAAGTGGTGGGCAGCATATTGATGCGGAAATGGCCGCCTTTGGTATTGGGCCGCCCGTCCACTGCTTCGTAAAATATTTCAAAGATCCTTACGGCCTGCTCATCGGCATAGTCATCGTCGTTGCCGTATTTGGGGGTTTTATTCAGCAGTTGATTTCTCAGTTCATCGTACCCGTCGAAGTTTTTCTCCATAGCTTCCAACAATTCATCCCAGCCCACTTTTCGCTCATCAAAAATATTGTACTTAATGGAAGTGAGGATATCGGTCAGGCTTCCCAAACCTACCCCCTGGATGTAGCTGGTATTGTAACGGGCGCCACCGTTGTTGTAATCCTTGCCTTTGATAATACAGTCGTCTATCAGCAACGAAAGGAACGGTACGGGCAGGTTCTCGGCAAAGATCCTGTCAATGATGTTGTTACCTTTGATCTTGATATCGGCAAAAAAGACCACCTGTTTGCGGAAGGCTTCCAGCACCTCATCAAAAGAAGTGAAATCTTTCATTTCTCCCGTCTGCAGACCGATCTGTTTGCCGCTCACCGGGTCAATCCCGTTTTGCAGGGTGATCTCAAATATCTTCGTCAGGTTGAAATAACCTGTCAGAATGTAGCTTTCCGTTCCGAAAGCCCCTGTCTCGACACAACCGCTGGCGCCGCCGTTACGGGCATCAATCAAACTTTTTCCCTGGTTGAGTAGTTCTTGAATAATGGCATCGGTATTGAACACTGAGGGCTGTCCGAACCCGGTTTTGATAATTTTGGCCGTCCGCTTGATGAATCGGTCGGAATTCTTTTTGCTCACCTGTATCATCGATGACGGTTGCAGCAGGCGCATCTCTTCGATCACGTCCAACAGGATAAAAGTCATCTCGTTGACCGCATCCGACCCATCCTCTTTTACCCCGCCGAGGTTAATCAGCGAGAAATCGGTGTAGGTGCTGCTTTCTTTGGCCGTCACCCCAATCTTGGGCGGTGCCGGATGGTTGTTGAATTTGATCCAGAACGAGGAAAGCAGTTCTTTGGCTTTTTCTTCGTCCAGCGTACCGGCTTTGGTTTCCTTTTCGTAGAACGGCATTAGGTGCTGGTCGAGCCGGCCGGGGTTGAAGCTGTCCCACGGGTTGACTTCCGTGATCACCCCCACATGGATGAACCAGTAGTGCTGCAACGCTTCATGGAAAGTTTCGGGAGCATGGGCCGGCACTTTACGGCATATTTTGGCCATCTGCACAAGTTCGATCTTTCGGTCGGCATCGGATTCTTCCTGTGCCCGTTTCTCCAGTTCCTCCGCATAGCGATTCGCAAACAGGATGATGGCATCGGCAGCAATGTCCATAGCCCTCAGCTCTTCGCGCTTGTCGTAAGCTTCCGGATCATTAAAAAAGTCGAGTTGCTTCATCTCACGGGCGATTTCCTCTTTCAGGTCGAGGAAGCCTTTGCGGAACATTTTTTTGCCGAGAACGGTATGTCCCGGCGCCCGTTGTTCCTGAAATTCAGTAAAAACACCTGCTTCGTAAGCATCTTTCCAGCTCTTGTCGAGGTTTTCAAAGATTTTCTCCCGGTTCGACTTACCTGTCCAGAACGGGATAACGATCTCTTCGTAAGCTTTTTTTGTTTCCTCGTCCACACGGAACCACACTTTGGGACGTGTGTCCAGAATTTCAAGATCCTGCAGTGAATGCAGATTGATCTCGGGGTAGGTGGGCACAGCTTTAGGTTCAGGCCCACGCTCACCTACGATCAGTTCACCGTCATTGATGCAAAGTTTTTTGTTTTCCAAAATATATTTGAAAGCCAATGCCCGGCGTACAGGCACCGACACCTGCTGTGCCAGGTCGCTTTTGTAAAATTCGGTGACCAGCAAGGCCCTTTCGGCTGAAATACGCGGCACAGCATTCTGGCTCTGGTCTCTGAGTTTTTTTATTCTTTCGTTCATGATTTTTCTTCTTAATCTTTTTAAGCACAATTGTATTTCTTAACCCACCCCCGGCCCCTCCCGGGAGGGGAGCTTTTAATTATTCTTTCTCCATTATGTTTTTCTCATTTATAAACTGTCCATCTTATAAAATTCAAAAAATGATTACCGACAATTTCCCCTCCCCGGAGGGGGTAGGGGTGGGTCTGTCTGACAATCCAATCATTTTTTGAATTTTTAATTAATCTATTTTTATCCACCTACTGTTATTTTATATCCCGCACCCGAGAACATCGACACTACCTCATCCACATGCTCTTTTTCCGGTTCTTCCACACCGTTCATTTTATATTCCAGTCCGAAACGGTGGTATTTGTGGCTGCCGATCTTGTGGTACGGCAGGATGCTCAACTTCGGCTGTCGTTTCAGCTTTTGCAAAAAGGCCAGCATATTGAGCAGATTTCCTTCGTCGTCATTAAAACCGGGGATGAGCGGATATCTTACCCACACTTCTTTCCCCATGGCATCCAACCATTGCAGGTTTTCCAAGATGAGCTTATTGCCAACACCTGTGTATTTGCGATGTAACTCATCATCCATGTGTTTCAGGTCGTAGAGGAACAGGTCAGTATAACGGGCCGCCCGTTCCAGTCGTTCGTTCGAAATATGTCCCGTGGTATCCACAGCCGTGTGGATATCACGTTCTTTACATGCTTTTAACACGTCCAGCAGGAAATCAAACTGCAGCAGCGGTTCTCCACCGGAGAAAGTAACACCTCCGCCCGATTCTTCAAAAAATATCCGGTCTTTTTCGATGATCTGCATCAACTCTGCCACCGAGTATTCTTTACCGATGGTTTCGGTCACCTGCAGCTCACGCCCGTCCATTTTTTCCGTTTTCTGATAGCTGAACGGTTCACGCGACCTGCTCTCGGGATTATGGCACCACCAGCATCCCAGCGGGCATCCTTTCATAAAAACCGTCTGCCGGATACCGGGGCCATCATGGATAGCGTAATGTTTTATGTCGAATATGATTCCTTTCATTTTTTAAGTTCCAGATTTGGCGTTTTGAATTCAGAGTTCGGAGTTACCGGACTTCTTTAAAAAATAAAATATAAGGGAGCGGGGCTACCGCAATGAGGAGGTTGTGTTAAGCTATATAAAACATCCAGCACTCGTACAGGCCTTTGCCGTCACGTGTGTGTGTGAGCTGGATATATGTTCTTAAATCTTTAAACACCTTTTGATGAATTGATGGCGCAAAGATACAAAACTTGTTTCTTAGGTGTCAAATCTTATCTGTCAAAAAAACAGACAGGTTTAAACAACCCGCCCCTAACCTCTCCGGGGAGGGGAATCAGATTCTAAATTTTTATCCCTAATGTCAGAATTTACTGTTTTTATAAAGTTAAAAACCTAGTCAATTACAACAACTCATTGGCCAGGTTGGCCAGCTCGGACCGTTCCCCTTTTTCAAGCCGGATGTGGGCATAAATTTCGTGTTGTTTGATCTTGTCGATCAATACCGACAGACCATTCGATTGTGAATCGAGATAAGGTGTGTCAATCTGATAAATATCACCCGTAAAAATGATTTTTGTGTTCTCGCCTGCCCTTGTGATGATGGTCTTCACTTCATGCGGTGTCAGGTTTTGAGCTTCGTCCACAATGAATATGACATTGGAAATGCTTCTTCCGCGAATATAAGCCAGCGGTGTAATCATCAGTTTCTCATTTTCGATGGCATCGCTAATGCGTTTGTATTCTTTGTCTTGTTCGCCGTACTGGCTTTGGATAAACTTCAGGTTATCCCAAAGCGGCTCCATATAAGGATTGATCTTTTCATGTACATCACCAGGTAAATAACCGATGTCTTTATTACTCAACGGAACAATGGGCCGCGTAAGATAGATCTGTTTGAAATTACGTCGCTGTTCCCAGGCTCCGGCCAGTGCCAGCAGGGTTTTTCCGGTTCCGGCCACCCCTTGCAGGGTCACCAGCTTTATTTCGGGGTTGAGAATAGCATGCAGAGCAAACACCTGCTCGGCATTACGTGGCATGATGCGCGATACGGCATGTTTTTCAATACGTTCAATCCGATTGGTGATCGGGTTGAAATAAGCCAGCGCTGAAGAACGGTCGCTTTTCAGAATATAATAGTGGTTGGGGTACGGCTTATCCAGGTTCAGGTCATCTACCGAGCAAAAGCCTTCAGCATATAATTTGTCAATTACATCCGGATTAACTTCATCCAGCTGGCTTTTTCCGGTATAGAGAGAGTCGATATTCTCGATTTTTCCGGTTCGAAAATCCTCGGCAGGCATGCTCAGCGATTTGGCTTTCAATCGCAGGTTGATGTCCTTGCTGACAAGCACCACTTCCTTGTCAGGATAATCTTCCTTCAGCTTCAGAGCCGCATTCAGAATACGGTGATCGGGCTTATCCTCGCCAAACACAGCACGGGCATCCAGCTTGCTCTTATCGTTCATTACTACTTTGAACCGGCCTTTTTCGGGACCGTTCAGACGGCGCCAGTTTTTCATAGTCGATTTGCCCGAGATGCTGTCGAGAAACCGGATGAACTCCCGGGCTTCAAAGTTTTTAATGGAATTCCCTTTTTTAAAATTATCCAGCTCTTCGAGTACCGTAATGGGAATAGCCACGTCGTTTTCTTCAAAACTATTGATGGCGTTGTGATTGTATAAAATTACGGAAGTGTCGAGAACAAATATTTTCCCTGCTTTGGTGGCGGCTTTATCGGCGCTGCTCTTTTTGGCCATAGTGATTGTTTTCCTGAAATTATGGGGTAAATTTAAGGAGTAATCAGGGGATTTTTCTTCAATTCCTCTATATTTTCAAACAATTTAAAGTTGAAAATTTATTCCGGTTTTTTCCGGGGAATTTATTATTTTCTAACCGATGTCTGTAAAAGCTGATAAACGGAGGCACGGTTACTAAGAAGAATTCTCCATTCTCCCACCCTCTTTTTTTTATCTTTGCTTTAAAGTTAAATTTATGATCGATTCCTCAAAGAAACTCTTCCTGCTGGATGCCATGGCACTTATATACAGGGCCTATTTTGCATTCAGTAAAAATCCGCGGATCAATTCAAAAGGGATGAATACCTCGGCCGTTCTGGGCTTCGCCAACACCTTATACGACATCCTGAAAAACGAGAAACCTTCGCACATCGGTGTAGCTTTCGACACTATGGCTCCTACTATCCGCAAGGAAGGTTACGACGACTATAAAGCCAACCGCGAAAAGATGCCGGAAGACCTGGCTATCTCGATCCCTTACATTAAGCAATTGCTGGAAGGATTTAACATCCCCATCCTGAGTGTGGACGGCTACGAAGCCGATGATGTGATCGGTACGCTGGCCAAAGAAGCAGAGCAGGCCGGTTTCCTCACTTACATGATGACCCCCGACAAAGATTTCGGACAGCTGGTTTCAGAAAATATTTTCATGTACAAGCCTGCCCGTATGGGCAACAAAGCCGAGATCTGGGGTGTGAAAGAGGTATGCGAAAGATATGGTATTCAGCGGCCCGAACAACTGATAGACATTCTGGGGCTGTGGGGCGATGCTTCCGACAACATCCCCGGTGTACCAGGCATTGGCGAGAAAAGGGCCAAAGAGCTGATCAGTCAGTTCGGCTCGATCGAGAACCTGCTGAAAAACACCGATAAACTGAAAGGAAAACTGAAAGAAAATCTGGAAAAATATGCCGACCAGGCGCTTGTCTCCAAAGAACTGGCCACCATTATGCTGGATGTACCCATCGAATTTAAACCGGAAGCACTGAAAATGTCGGAACCCGATAAAGAAGCCCTTAAAAAACTGTTCGATGAACTGGAGTTTCGTCGTTTTGCCCAGCGCTTCTTTACGGATATGTCGTTAAAGAACGATGAGTCACAACCTGTTCAGGCCGAATTATTCAAAAGTGGTGAAGCGGAAACACTGGAAGAAACGCAGACCAAAGAAATTAAGACTCTTCAAAACACACCTCACGAATACTACCTGGTTAACGACGAAAAAGAAGCCCGGAAGCTGGCTTCCCTGCTGGAAAAACAAAAATCAGTTTGTTTCGACACCGAAACCACAGGCCTCGACCCCAACAATTCGGAGCTGGTGGGCATCTCCTTTTCCGTAAAACCCCACGAGGCCTGGTATGTGCCAGTTCCGGAAAACTACCACGATGCCGTGAAGCGCGTAGCCGTTTTTAAAGATTTTTTTGAAAACAAGAAGATCGAAAAGGTGGGGCAAAACATCAAGTTCGATATTGCCGTGCTGAAATGGTACGATATCGGAGTGAAAGGTCCGCTTTTCGACACTATGATTGCCCATTATTTGCTGCAGCCAGATATGCGGCACAACATGGATTACCTGGCCGAAACCTACCTGCATTACCGTCCTGTGCCCATTGAAAACCTCATCGGAAAAAAAGGAAAAAACCAGGGCAGCATGCGTGATGTGGATGCAAAAATCATTAAAGAATATGCTGCCGAAGATGCCGACATCACCTTGCAGTTAAAAGCTGTTTTCGAACCGCAACTGAAAGAAACCGGTACGTTGAAATTATTCGAAGAGATTGAAATGCCTCTGGTGCCCGTGCTGGCCTCCATGGAAGCCGAAGGAGTGAAACTCGATATCAAAGCACTGAATGATTACAGTCTGGAGCTGGAAAAAGACATCCTGAAAATCGAACAAAAGATTTATGAGCTGGCCGGTACTGAATTCAATATCGCTTCGCCTAAACAACTTGGAGAGGTGTTGTTTGAAAAGCTGAAAATCAGCGAGAAACCGAAGAAGACCAAAACCGGACAATATTCGACAGGTGAAGAAATTCTGGTAAAACTAGTCAATAAACACCCGATTATTGAATACATTCTGGAATACCGTTCACTGACCAAGCTGAAATCAACTTATGTTGATGCACTTCCTTTGCTGGTGAGCAAACGAGACAACCGACTGCACACATCATACAACCAGGCCGTTACAGCTACGGGGAGACTGAGTTCCAACAATCCAAATTTGCAGAACATTCCGGTACGCACCGAAAAAGGACGCGAGATCAGAAAAGCGTTTATTCCCCGTAACAGCGAATATGTTCTTTTCGCTGCCGATTATTCACAAATTGAATTGCGTATCATCGCCCACCTGAGTGAAGACAAAAACATGACGGAAGCTTTCAGACATAACAAAGACATCCATACCGATACGGCTTCCAAAGTTTTCGGCATTCCACCTGAAGAAGTGACCACAGAGATGCGCCGCAAAGCCAAAATGGTGAATTTCGGGCTGATTTACGGCATTTCAGCCTTTGGGCTGTCGCAGCGGCTTGGAATACCGCGTAAGGAAGCTGCGGAGATCATCGAAAATTATTTCAAACAGTATCCGGGTATTAAAAACTATATGGAAAAACAGATACAGTTCGCCCGCGAACACGGTTACGTGGAAACAATCATGGGCCGGCGACGCTACCTGAAAGACATCAATTCGGCCAACGGGCCTGTGCGTGGCTTTGCCGAAAGGAACGCCATCAATGCACCTATCCAGGGTTCTTCGGCCGATATGATCAAAATTGCCATGATCCGGATCTTTGAAGCATTCAACAAACAAAAACTCCGTTCAAAAATCATCCTGCAGGTACACGATGAACTGGTGATCGACACTTTTAAAGAGGAATTGGAACAAGTTCAGCAGATTGTAAAAGATAAGATGGAAAATGCGCTTAAATTACGCATTCCGGTCGTGGTGGACATGAATACGGGAAACAACTGGCTGGAAGCGCACTAAAATAAACTGTCATGAACAATATAAACACTATCCTTGTATTAGACGCCGGCGGAACCAATCTGGTTTTCAAAGCCGTAAGCAACGGGGAGATCATGCCTAAAAAAATAACATTGCCGGCACAGTCAAACACCCTGGATGAGCTGCTCGGAAAGATTATCAGCGGATTTCAGGACATTAATCTTCTCACAGGCAATCAGGCAGCGGCAATCAGTTTCTGTTTTCCCGGCCCAGCAGATTATGAAAACGGCATCATCGGAGATCTTGAAAACATGCCTTTGTTCCGTGGCGGAGTGCCATTGAAAAAGATGCTCGAAAACAAATTTAAAATTCCTGTTTTCATAAACAACGACGGCGATTTATTTACCCTGGGTGAAGCCATTGGCGGACTGCTGCCCGAAGTAAACCGGAAACTGGCCGAGGCGGGAATAGATAAGCAATACAAAAACCTCCTGGGTGTAACACTGGGAACAGGTTTCGGCGGAGGAATAGTTCAAAACAGCCGGTTGTTTACAGGTGATAACTCGGCAGGTACCGAAATCAACCGGATGGTCAACCCCCTTAAATGGGAAACAAGTGTTGAAGACACACTGAGTATCCAGGGACTAAAAGATCTGTTTGCTAAAAAAGCAGGTATGGATTTCAGCAATATCCCTGAACCCGCTGAAATATTCAGGATTGGCACAGGAGAAATTGAAGGCGACAAGTGTGCCGCTGAAGATGCCTGGTCAACGTTCGGCGCTGTGCTGGCAGATGCCTTGGCCAATGCACTCACTCTGATTGACGGCATTGCCGTTATTGGCGGCGGGCTTTCGGGGGCTTATCATCTTTTCCTGCCCAAAACCGTAGAGATGATGAACCGGACTTTCACACGTTCCGACGGAAGAAAATTTCCAAGAATGGAAGTGGCAGCGTATAACCTGGAAGATGAAAACGGTATGCAACAATTCCTTAATTATCAGAAAAAAATGATCCCGGTTCCGTTCTCGGATGAAACCATTCCTTATTACGAGGAGAAAAAAACAGGAGTTGGTATCAGCAGATTAGGAACTTCCGACGCTGTTGCACTCGGAGCCTTTGCTTTTGCTGCCGAAAAGTTAAATCTTTAAAAAAAATAATCTTATTGTTGATTTTTCAGAACGTCAAATGATAACACCTTGTCATAAACCGTAAAAGTAGAGTCGTTCTCATCGGTTTCCGTATGAAAATTTTTGGCGGTCCCCGTCAGTTTATATTCCGTTCCTTTCTTTTTCAGATTCAGATTTAAAGATTCATAATTACCGTTAACGGTAATATAGTAAGTACTATCCTTTTTCTCTACATAAAAAGTCTCTGCATAATCATCCGGAGCGTTTATTCTGACAGTCAGGTTGCCGGAAGAAAACTGCTCTATCACCACACCAACTTCCACCGGTTTCGGATCCGGCTGCTCGTCTTCATAATAGTCTCCGCTTCCGTTGTATGTGCCTACCCATGTGCCGATACCACAGTTACAATAGTTCCAGTCTTCCTCTTCCTTCTTGCATTGCGATAGCAAAAACACAACAGACAATAAAATCAATAAGGCGGTTATTTTCTTCATCTTACATTTCTGTTCCACCGCAAAAATAGTAAAAGCCATGGCTGCAAGACATTTTTTTACTTTTAAAGTTTTACTTTTGTTCTTCCTAACTTTGATAAAAAATGGAATTATATCCGATAGAAACAGGAAACTTCAAACTTGACGGTGGCGCCATGTTCGGTGTGGTGCCAAAAGTGTTGTGGTCAAAAGTGTATCCGGCCGACGAGAACAATCTGTGCAACTGGGCCATGCGTTGCCTGC
>Ga0256913_10001371_pt1 | contig 12538 bp, 13 predicted proteins | sample Axial_MatmetaG_FD_185970 | JGI IMG/M metagenome (GOLD analysis project Ga0256913, IMG submission 185970) | Deep-sea worm associated microbial mat communities from Axial Seamount, Juan de Fuca Ridge, Pacific Ocean - Axial_Mat | ecosystem: Environmental > Aquatic > Marine > Oceanic > Microbial...
GGGTAGATGAGCATAGGTTTTTAATGCACAACGGCGTAACAGTCAGAGCGTTAAAGGGTGAAAATGATAATTTAAAAGCCACAGCCGTTTACACCCCGTTTGTCCTGCGATTCAAGGATAAGCAGACTCTTACAGCTCTCGTCAAAAATGATGGAAATTCCAAACGTTTTGACCCATCGAAACCCGTAACGATACACAGATGGGCAGTCAACAATAAAGATGTAACAAAGTTCATTCACAAGGGAGACGATACATCAAGTGATATTTCTACCTCTCAACTAACCACGGCATTATCTAAAATATTGAGGATGACACATAACAAATTCGTCAAGAAAAATCCTAACCTAACTCACATTGCAGAGTTGGAGGAAGATATCCGAAGTATTAAAGTGGAGATAGCATTCATTGATTACATGAGAGGAGACAGCACCCCTCAGACTCCAAAAGTTCGACCTCAAAAGACACTTGAAGAGGAACACGGCGACCCAATAGAAGAGTTACGGAGAAAGATTGATAATCATATTGCAGATTATGTCAGTCTTCCACTAGAGGAGAAAAAAGAGGACACCACACTAATTCAAGTTATGGCAGAAAAAGTTGCCGCAACACTTGAAGAGTTTGGCGATGATGACAGTGTAGAGGTAGGAGACATAGAGGAAAGCTTTATGGAAACTTTCGGCAAACTCTGGTCAGAATTGGACGTGTAGTGTAGCTGTCACTAATCTTTAAGTATATTTTGTGTATACTCCAATTACAAAATATATTAAAGGCAAAAAATGAGTGCAATGACAACAGTATATCACTATCAGAGAAATTTGATAGAGACACCCAAAATTTTATCTTATCTGATTAGTAGGGGCTTATCAGAGGAGACAATAAAATATTTCCATTTAGGATTATCAACTTCCTATATAGAAGAGAAGAGAGTAGACAGTATAGAGATGCACAAAGGGAAGCATCCATACTTTACACACCGAATCATGATACCAATCGCAAAAAACATATTTACAGGTAGGGATGTTTTGGATTTAGATGAAAAATATCTTACGAGTGATGTTATCGCTACAAGAGATAGGGATGCCAAAAAGGACTATATAAATCCCAAATACAAGCACTCCACCAAGTACCTTAAAGGGGAAATGCTATTCAACCACAAATCCCTTAAAAGGAAAAGCGTAGCCGTCATTATGGAGTCTCAGTTTAATGTCATAAGTCTCCATCAGGGGCTAAAAGAGGGTGGACTTGATGATAAATATGGTGGTGTTGGTATCGGTGGTTCAGACATCACACAGGCACACTTAGACATTATTAAGTCCTACGGAATAAGTGAGATTGTCTTGATGTTGGATGGCGATAGAGCAGGAGTTAGGGCAATGGCTCAATCGGTCACACTTATCATTAAAAACAATTTTGATTTTAAAATTATTGTTCTTGATAATGGTCAGGATGTAAATGATGTGTTAGTGAGTTCATCAAGCAATATTGACTTTTTAAAAAATACAATACTCAAAAAGAAAAAAAACCCTCTTATCTTTTACGCAAAATATATGATGAGTTTTAAAAGAGTTAGGGAAAGAGAAGAGTTATTGAAAGAAATGATTGATGTGATTAGTCCATCAATTATGGAGAAAACTTTTTTTAAGGAGATACAAAAATATCTTATTGGGAAAAAATATTATAAGAGTCAAGCAATCAGGTACACTCGACTCTTTTTTGAAGTTCCATGTTCACTTTAGGGATAGTTCAAATTTAAATTTAAATACAACATTAACTAAAAGGAAATAGTAAGTGAACACGAACATTGCCATTATAGCCAATTTAATGGCAATTAAGCTGATGTAATCTTTTGAGATATTTAAGCTGTTCAAATGTTCACTTTAGGTACAATTGTATTCAACATTAATCAAAAGGAATTTAAAAATGAACGCTGAAAATGCAATTATCACAAACACACCAACCATCAAGCTAAACGATAGCTTCTTTCAATTTGAGATTGAAGAGGCTAGTATCTCTATAGACATGAGAGCATTGTTTAATACTCAAAACTACTCCGAATCTGCTTGGATTAATATTACTCCGATTTTGCAATCTAGTTGGAGTCCTGTAAAGAAGACAAAGGATTGGTTACGAAACAGTAAGCTAAAAGAGTACATAAACATCATTCATAGAGAGATTTTCAAAGGTAGCAATTTGCGAGATTCGAGCAAAGCCCACAATTCAGGGGTTTACTTAGGTCATGCACCTAAAAGCCAATGGTTAAAGGCTGATTGGCTAGAAGATGGTGAAACGCCTCTTATCTTGACTAGACGAGGAAATGGGGGCGGTACTTGGTTGCACAAAGAGATGTTTATCGAGTTCATCACCACTCTTAGAGCAGACTACAGACGAGAGTTGCATAAGATGGTAATGGAGATTGTCAAGACGGCTGATACTATGAAGATTAGTAGAGTTAACACCAAAGTGCTTTTTGCTCCTCTAACAGATATCATCAAAGAGAAGTACATACCTGCTCAACCATCCGACATGAGAAAATATGCCTACTCGGAACTATTGGATTTAGTAAATTTGTCTGCGTTAGGTATGACCTCTAAGGCGTACCAAGAGAGAAATGGGTTAACTAAAGCCAAAATTAAAGAGGATGGGAATATTTCCATTCGTGATTACATGAATAAGACTGAATTGGAAGCCATTGAATCTAAAGAACAAGAATTGTGGCTCTTGATTAAGCACGTCTCAACAGATTTCAATTTTTTAAAGGCAAGATTGATATAATCTATCAAAAGGTTATATATCATGCTCCTCTCTCAACTCATGCTTGAAAGTCCTCTTGACTTTTGGGCGAACACTCCTCAAATCTCTTTCTTTGGTAATCCAAACTTTGGCAATAAACTTTTAGATGGTGGCTATAAAAAAGCCAACATCTCAAAAGCTATTCTTCTACAAAAAATCAAGCACGATTTACCATCCATAAAAAATACTCTCAAAGATATCATAATTACAGATGGTAAAGATGGTAAAATAGAGTTAAAATTTATAGAGAGAGTTAAACATGGGAATTTATGAAGACACCATTAGCCACTTTTCACGTCTGATAGAAGAGGATGCAACATTAAAGCCTCTACTAGAAGATGTGGGAATGCAGAAGATAATAGAGGTAGTAGCATATAGTCAGGAGCTTAGGCTAAATCAAGAGTTGGTATCCCTGGCAGAGTCTGTCTATCCACAATCAATGAAAATGTTATTGTTGAAATTGATGAGAGAGACGGCTTATCTAAGGTTGAAAAAGCCATTGGTAGTTGAATTTAGCATTGAGAGCAAGACAGATATTATTCTACCAAGAAATGCAAAGTTTACAAGTGGGAATAAATTATTATATTTAAATAGTAGTGCGAATCTAAATGTAAACGAAAAAAGTAAAGTCAGGGCGACTGTTGGATTTTTTAGAAAAAAAAGAGTAACTATTGACAGTACAGGCTTAGTCACACGATTCAAATTGGGTTGTACCTATTTGGAACTTACAGGGGTTGAGGGGATTTCAACTATGTTAAGATTTGACAAAAACTTTAACATAGCCAATAGTAATATGTTAAGATTTAGCCAAAACTTTAACATAGCCAATAGTAATGCGATGTTTAATATAGATATGGATGGAGAAATGGAGTTGATTCTTAAAAACAGTCAATTTCAAAAAGGGGCTATAATAGATATTTACATCTTCACATCTCCAACAGAAGCAGGAGAAATCAATCGTCTAGCCTACATCAACGGCTCAATGATTATTGAGGACATCAATATCATCCAAAAAGCCACAGAGCCAATGACTCCAAAAGAAATATTAGAAATATTGACATATGATAGAGGAATCTTAGGGGATATAATAACCAACAATGATTATAAAACTTTTCTCCAAAACGCATTATCCAACTTAAAACTAATCAAGGTTTGGTTTGAAAAAGAGGAGAGTAGGCAGAATGGGTTTAGTTTGTCCAATACCAACAAGGTTTTTATTTCCTATCTTAATAGCACAGTCACAGATGATGGGTTAAACAGTCGGATTGAGGATTTAATTATCTCTAAGGTTCAAGATAGAGCCGTTATTTTTGTACCCCCAACAATCGTCACCCCTACTATCACAATAGATGTATATGGTGCGTTTAGTGAGCAGGAAACGGCATCAATTAAAAATTTATTGATGGGTAAGTACTCAACAATATCTAGGAAATCTATCAGGGGTAAAATCAAAAGTAGATTTGGTGATATAGAGATGGATATCTCCTTGGATTTGTCAGGTGCATCAGGGAAACTCAATGAATTCTATCTGATAGAGAGAGATAGTGTCGTGGTAAATGTGGTAAATCATGACTGATATATATAAAAAAATATTGGGAATAATTGATGAGATTACCAAAATTAAAAACCCAAACCCAATAAGTAGAGTAGGTGGACTAGAGGACGATATTAGAAATTTTTATCTAAAGAGAATAAAGTACAATATTAGATATCTCTCTCTCTATTTAGAATCTATTGGTGAGGTTAGTGATGTTGAGTTGATTTGTGTGGAGATAAACAATCAGTCAAACATGATTCTCTTCTCTGAATGGAGATTACTAAATGACATTGAGAGAACAAAATACATGACAACCAATTGGATTAGTTCCGATATAGATAGCAAAATGAAAGATAAATTAGATAAATATTTGGGTAGCTATACTTTCAAATAGCGTATATTTAGAAATATTGTGATATAATAAATAAAAAATTAAAGGCAAAACATGAACACGAATATCGGAAAAAACTATCTAAGAGCGATAAATGAAGCGGTAGAGGTTGCAAGAAAAGAGATAGGGGAATACGCATTGTCTCTATTGGACTCGAGTACTAAGCTGATAGGCATCAAATACGATAACGATACTGTAATACTACAGTCACAGCACAAATCAGTAAAGACAGACCTACTTAATCTTGTTTACGACAAAGAAACAACAAGATTGATTAGAGCAACGCCAATCAGTGCGTTCAAGAATGCAGTAATTGAACACTTTAAGAAAGAACACTCGTTAGATGTTGTGATTGGCTCAAAGACGGGTACGATTTTTGTCCCATCTGATAGAATAGCAGAAAAAAAGAGGAGAGGGTTAACAGGTACGCAGAACATTAATAACTCTCGTATGGGCGTGATTGTAGGACTAAAAGATTTAGAGGGTAGTTCAGTCAACTATCGCTTAGTGGACACTGTAGAAGAGTTTGACAGGGGGGCTTTTTAATGGAAATGCAACTCTTCGACCTCTTCACATCTATGCACAACTTAAGAGACAAAGCCATAGATGATGACAAACTCCAACTCTTATTCACGGCTTCATGTGACTTTTACTTTAGTAGAGTTAACCCTATAAAAGATATGACCGACCCTGCAAATTGTGAGAAAGACCCATTTATTCCAAAATTAAATATCATAATTGTTGATGAAGTTTATACCCTCAACGACCCAAAGATAAAAAGATGTAGAACATTACCGATGGATTATATGGACTATACATTATCTATATCTTATTTCGCATCTTTTAAAGAGGTGGTTAATTTCTTTTTAGAAGAGGAGGAAAAAGACAATTTTCAACTATTGGAGCAAGTAGGGGCTGAACTCACGATAGATATCACCAATGAAGCCTTTACAGAGCTTCGTAGAGTGCTTGATGAAAGTTTCGACATAGAGACTACTACAACCATTATAGACGGCGTAGAGGTTGTTCTGTAGTGTCTATAGACATTTATCGTGTCGGTGTCATCAAGCACCAAAATAGAAAGTTCATGGCGATAATAATAGATATTGCCAAAGATTCCAATAATGCCATCGTTGCCATCAACAACACCAAAAGCATGGTGAACTCATTTGAGACAACCAAAGAGGCACTAGATTTTATCAACTCTTCCAAAGTTCAAGTAGATTATATTCTAAGTGATGTACTTGGACTCACTGATGATTACATTTTCATCTCTCATCAACTCTCAAAAAGTGCAAAAGCCAAAGTCTACAATATCTATCATGACGCATTCCCCAAAATTCAAAAATCTATGTACTCTAAACCAAGCCTACCCATCGCTGGTCAAACATTCAAACAGGATAGATTGACAGCAGATTACTTTTTCTTCTTTGAGAAATTGACTGTAGAAACTTTTGCGACAATGTTCGCCATCAATCAAGTTGCGAACAGTCAAGCTAGACAAGTTATAAAAGAGTTAAAACTTTCCTAAAATCCCCTCTCTATTAGATGAAAAATATAGGGTACAAAAAAAGGTACAAGAAATTCAAATATTTGTACCTTTTGTACCTTTTTACCCCCCTATTTTTGCAAAAGGTACAAAAGGTACACGGTGGAACACGAAAGGTACACGAAAGGTACACGCTCTAAAGCCCACAGTTTAGGGGTTTAGAGGTAAAAGGTACAAAAGGTACAAGGTAAAGTGTTTGCAAGGATTTAAAAAAATAATGAATCCCACAATATAGGCATTCCTCTAAAAAACAAATATTCTATTCTAAAGTTTGCAGTGACCCTTGTACCTTTTGTACCTTTTTGCATTTTTTAGCACTTTTTAGCCTCCAAACCCCACAGTTTAGGGCTTTGTAAAAAGGAACATCCATTGTTCCCTTCTTGTTCCCTTTTTGTACCTTTTTCAAATGTTTACAAGGGTATAAACAATTCCGTATTCCTCTAAAAATCCCCGTCTACTAGATAGGGAAATCTGCAACCAATATCAGAGGTAACACGAAAGTAACACGCATAGAGCCAAGGTAACACGAAAGTAACAATCTCAAAAACACTTATAAAGCCCATAATATAGGGGTGTAGGCGTGTATATATATATTAGGTAACATAGGTAACATATATACTACATATACGCACACGCATACAAGGCTTAAAGATATGGTACTTTTGTTACTTTTGTATTGATACCCTTATAATCCCCCAAACTCTGGGCTTTAGGAGGGTTTTAAAATTGTTACTTTCGTGTTACTTTGGTTTTAAGCCTTGTTACTTTGTTACTTTCGTGTTACTTTGTTACTTTGTAACTTTTAGATAAAGTCCTGCAAAAGTGACTTGCTTTCAAGCTTTATCTAGTATAATATGAAAAAATTAAAGGTAAACAGATGAACAATGACTTAAAGAGAAAATCAAAGATTGTACAAAGAGCTTCGTATCGTTTCGACAAAAACCCTTTTGAGGATTTTAGAGCAGTATGTAAAGAAAATGGTTTTAACCAAACAAAAGTTTTAGAGAAACTAATGAAAGATTTTACTTTGAAAATGAAAGAGGTAAATGAAAATGATAGATAAGATAATAAGCGAGTTAGAAAATTCTCCATCTAAAATTGCAAAAGAGTTGATATCTATAGATTTGATACCAATTAGAACAATGAGTGAAAAAACTCCGACTTATGGATTATGGGATATAAATAAAAGGTATTTGCAGGGGTCTGGACAGGCTAAGGAGGGCTTTAAATACTTAATAGGGGGAACGCTCAGGAAAGTGATAAATAGCGTTGATTTAGATGCTTTAGCAACGTTTTCTATCGCGATAGATAGAATAACTAAAAATCCTTTTGAGTACAAAGACTTCTACAAAGAGAGTGACTATTACAAAGGTTTAAATCTAAATAATATTAGATACTCTAAATATCAAAGAGAAGTGAAGCCTATAAAAGGAGATAGCGATATAGATTTAATTTTAAAATCTATTAGAATTAATGATGAGATTAATATTAATGATTTTTCTTTGACTGAAATAATAATCGCCCATCAAACTTTCCACACAAACAAGGTTATGGCTATACCTTGTCTGTTTAGTGAGGATAGGGGAGTAGGTAAAACTACTTTAGCACTTGCAGGTGGTTATCTTTATGATAAATCAGAGGATAGTTTTTTTAAAAATATAAATATGGGAGACGGTCAAAAAGCCCAATGGGGGGATTATGAAATAGGAACTAGAACAGTTGTATTTGATGATATTCCAAATGATAATAAAATCGTTGAACCTTTGATAGCTAGAATTAAAAGTTCTGCTACATCAGCAGGGGATATAACAGCGAATAAAAAAGGGGGTGGAATGATTAGGACCAATTCATATAATCAAGCCTTAACCACGAATAGTATCTATGGGATTCCCTTAGATGATATACGAGACAGAAGAGTCCACCCTATCAATATTCATGCGTCCGATTTTACAGATGAAGAGTTGATGGCTATCAAGATGTTAAATATTCCCATGAGTGGAGCAAGGGATAAACACTATCCAATTATTCAAAAAATACTCAATCATCTCTTTTACGTGTACGAAGAGACAAAAGATAATGGATTAATAAATGAATATCTCAATAAAGAGCTACCAAATACAAAATTTAAAACAGAAGTAGCCAAGCGAAAAGCATCAATTCACAGACGATTTGAAGTTATTCTACTGAATGCAAAAAGCTTAGATAGTTTAATTAGTGAGTTAGCTGATGAGTATGCCGAGGATGAGAATTTCTTTAGCTTTTTAGGCAATCCCAACTATGCAGAAATTGCAAAAGTAAGAAATAAATATTATCTACATCTTAAAGTAGATGGATTAGTGAGCGTTGGAAGACTATTTAGCGACAATAGTCTATCAGCTAAAAAGGTGGCTTTTGAATATTTTAAATCTAAAGAGTTTAAGCAATTTAAAGTAAATGGAAACAACACTCGGTGCATAAGATTTGAAATGAAGAATTTTAAAAATGTAATTAGCGTTGATATAGAAGAGCCAAACGGAACAATAACTACCATAAATCATGTAATTGAACCGATTTTAAAATATTTATAAATTGGGAGAAAGATTACCACATCCTTTTCTTCCAACATTATACCAACTCCTCCTTATATTAACCCAACTCTAACCCAACTTTCTATATAATACAGAATCTTAAAAGCAAGGAATTAAAATGAAAACATTAAAACAAGTCCTAACATCACTAGAAAAAGAGGACGGAACATCAGAGGCGTTTGACATCGCAGAAATATTACAGAGAGAGAAAAAGTTTTCCCTCTTAAATGAAGTGTCTGACTTAATCAAAGAGGAGAAAATTGAGGAGCTAAGAAAAAAAATAGTTCCTCAACTTATTCTGTTAAGAGGTGCTTCAAATAGTGGGAAGTCTGCTCTTGCTAGAAGACTTTACTCTGATTATACAGTAGTTGGGTTCGACACATTTTTAATGAAACGATACCCAAGGCTAGACTATAACTTAGCTAACAAAGAGTGGTTCAAACTCACAAAAGTTGAAAAGGGGCTGTTTAAAAATGAGAGAGAAAGAGAATTTATGACCCTCCTGGCACAAAGAGAGAATATCGTAGTAGATGAGACAAACATCTCTCTCTCTCAAATAGAGGGTAACTTAAAGTGGGTTGACACGGGAATCTATGATGTTCATGTCGTAGAGATAGATGTAGAACTCCCTATCCTAAAAGAACGAAACTTAAAGCGTTCTATAGACACAGGGAAGTTTATCCCACCACACGTCATAAAGGATATGGTAGATGGCATGACACCACTATCACTTGAATATCTTGACCATTTGGGTGTCGAGTCCTACACAAAATTTTAGACCAATCCCTCAACAATCCCTCAACAATCCCCCCAATAATCCCCAAATATTCTTATATTTGGGGATATTTCTAAATATTCATGTATTTAAAATATACCTTTAATCAATCTTATGCTACAATCAATCTCAACAACAAACAATCTTAACAACTTTAAAAGGCAAAAAATGCACAAGCAACAACAACAAATAATTGTAGGATTAAACACTAGAGAAGAGTGTCTAACCAAACTCAAAGAGTTACGAGCATTAGGGGTGAACGCTCGTATAACTTCATTGACCAACGCACAAGCCATGCTAGACAGTGGAGAGGCAGAAATAGTCATTGTTTCACCATCAGATAGAAAAGTCTGTAGAGTGTGCCATGTAGATAAGCCAAAGACGGCTTTCAGTGGTAGAAAACAATATTGTTTAGAGTGTGCCACTTATTCAACTTGGTCTGAACACAAAATCCAAGTAGAGTTCTTCAAGCTGTTAAAAGCCGATTCAACCACCAAAAATCTACCAATTTTCACTGTTCCAAATGGTGGGAAAAGAGATATCGGGACGGCTCTCAATCTTGAAAAAGAGGGCTTAATGGATGGTGTTTGGGATATATTAGGGCTTGTTCCAAACAAAAAATATCACGGATTTATGATAGAGTCCAAAACCCTCAATGGGAAATTGTCGAAGAATCAAATTTTATTTGATGAGATGGTTAACCCATCACAAACCCCTGAGCTGTATGCAACTTACATCATGAAGAACCCTCTACAGGGCTTCAAGTGGGTAAAGGAGTACTTATGTCAGTAACTCCATCAATCGTACTCCCTGCTTATCTTGCAGAATTAGACAAAGAGTTTATAGGCTTCTTGCGTGAATATCAACGTGTGGGAATTAAAAACTTCCACACGTTCATCAAGTCTGATAAGTTCTTTGCTTACTTTGTTTTGCCTACAGGTGCAGGTAAAACATGGGCTGTTAAAGCCATTATGCGTTCATTCCCAAAAGTAGGAAAGAGAAGCAAAAAATTTATATTTGCCGTGCCATACCAAAGTTTAGCAGAACAGACATTCATCAAAAAAACAATCAAAAATGATGACGGCACAACAACTAACATTGCAGAATTACCTGAATTTGGGCTTTGGTATGGTAATAAAAAAATAAACACCGATGCCAATAATCTAATTATGGTGATTGACACTCTAATTAGAAGAGTTAAAACGGGTCATATCAATCTGAAAAATATTGACTGCATCTTCATAGATGAATTCCATCAACATAACACAATTTGGAAAGAAGGGAATCCCGAGAATGTTGATTGGCTAATGAGTCAAGCCAAAAAGAATAACTGTAAGATTGTGGGGTTAACAGGGACTGATTACGATGGAAAAGGGAATAATCTTAAGCTACCAAGAAAAGAGTTTAACAATCATCTCATACCATCAAAATACCGAGACATTAAAACTTTCATAGATGACGGCTTTTTAACTAAACTCCTCTATAGAGTAGTCGGTCACTTTGATAACTCAATGCTGAAAACATCTTCTACAGAGAATGGAATCACTAGAGAGAGTGAGGAGGAGATGATACTAAAAAGTGGTATCAATGAGGCAGAGGTCATCTGTACGCGACATACTAAGAAAAGTATAGTTGTATGCAAGGATATAGAGCATACTGAAACGCTCAAAAAAGAGATAGAAGAGTACGCACAAAAACACAATCTTAATATTAGAGTGGACGCGATGCACTCCAAAGCTCGTTCACCATTGGCAATATTAAAAGATTTTGCCAATGGAATAATAAACATAATTCTGTCTGTAGAGATGTTAACAACAGGTGTGGATATCCCATCTGCTGACACTCTCTTTCTAGCTAGAGTGATTGGTTCTCAATCAATGTGGAGACAGATTATCGGTAGGGTGTTGAGATTGTTTGATGGTAAAGAATTTGGTATTGTGATAGATATGTATGACACCATTGGTTATCTTGGTGGACACCCTCTCAATCGTCCATTCACGGAAGAGCAAAAAGGTGAGATGGAAAAGGCAGAACCGAAACTATGCCCATCATGTGATTTGCCATTGAGTAGAGTCACTGTAGACACCGAGGTGCAGTTGGAAGAGATGGTAAGAATAGTGACTAAAGAATGTACACATTGTGGTGTTGAGTCAAAAGAGAAAGTCGCCCTACCATTCAAAGAGTGTGAAGTATGTGAGGGTCATACATATGTAGAAAAAACTTATACCCACAAAGGCTATATAGTTTGTGATTGTGGTGATTGTGGTGAGAAAATGAAGATTGAAAAAATCATCACTCCTCAACTGATGGTAGTTTATCGTGATAGATTGGAAGCCTATGAAACGGCAAAAGTGATGTACATGAGAAAAGTTCAAAATAGTGAGGAGTCAACGAACCATTTAAAGAACATCAAGTATTTTTTTAGATGGACTGAACGCAAGAATATCTTATCAGTCATGGAATTCCTAACGGATGAGTATCAGAACAATTATTCTAAGGCTTCTGCACTTAAGATAATTAATCGCCTAACTCAACTAAATAAAGAGTTCAAAACAGACAAGGCTAAAAGAAGCGTACTTGTTAGACTATTAATAATGCAAAACAAAGACCATCTGATAGAGCCTTTGAGCATTGCTTTTGAAATGGCTGAACAATTAGATACCCAACTTGTACCATCTTTCGTAGAGTTAGAGAAAATGGTCGCAAACAAAAAGAGAAGCATGGACTCACTTCTGAAAAGTTGGTTCAAGAAATTCAACTAATCCAACTATTCCAACTATTCCAAGATGCCACCCGTTGACATCTTGGTGAATGAGACAGAGAACGTCTGCAACTCCTCTGAGTTTGAGTCAAAGTTTATCCCAATATTACTATTTACATGAAAATAATCATCAATATAAAAACTTTTGGCTCTTATCCCCTCTCTCAC
>Ga0256913_10001372_pt1 | contig 12532 bp, 12 predicted proteins | sample Axial_MatmetaG_FD_185970 | JGI IMG/M metagenome (GOLD analysis project Ga0256913, IMG submission 185970) | Deep-sea worm associated microbial mat communities from Axial Seamount, Juan de Fuca Ridge, Pacific Ocean - Axial_Mat | ecosystem: Environmental > Aquatic > Marine > Oceanic > Microbial...
TCGTGCCGCTTCATTATATTCGTACTCGTTAATAATTTTTCTTTCAATAATAAATCCAAGTTCATTCGAGGAATTATCATTCCAATTCAGTTTTACATTTGTTGTGTTTGGAACAACTTCCCCGCTAAGTTCAGATGGAGCTGCAAGACCTAAATTTTCCGCTGTATTTACTTCATTAGAAAATTTTGAAAAAGTACTGCTCTTGAATGCTCTAACCTTGTATGTATATACAACATTTTTGTTTGTTACAGTATCATTATAAGCAGTTGAATTAGTAGGAAGCACTCTTACTTTAACATAATCATTAGAACCGTCTTTTCTCCAAACTTCAAATCCGTCTTCGTTGTTAGAATTGTCTTCCCACCATAATCCGAAAACTTTTCCTTCAGTAAACTCCACAATATTCAAATTAGTTGGGGTAGCAATTGCTTCAGAAATTGAATCACCAGGCTTACTATTTATCGAAGTTCCAGGATAAGGAGAATTAAGCGAATCAACACAGCTGATACTTATTGCAATAATAAATATCACTAATGCAAATCTTATAATATTTTTATTAATTAAATTTTTCATTTCCTCACCCCATTAGATATTATCATATAACTCATCTTGATTATCAAAGTCAACTAAAAAAGTTCTGGTTTCATCAGCTTTTAGATTATCAACATACAAATAAAGCACATTCTTAGTTGAATCAAATTCATATCGCGGAATTGGTGTGTGAATCATATCCGCTGTTACTTCAATGTTTGATACATTCTTATTTATAAATATTTGAATAATAAACTTATCTGTTATGTATTCTTCATGATTAGAAACTTCAACAGCAATTCTTCTCTTGCTACGAGTATCATAGCGTAACTCAATTCCGCTTTGTTTTTTCCACCAATCAACTAAATTCGTCACTGATGTAAACCAAATATTTTTTGCTCTAACATAATCAACCAAATCTTTTATCACAGTAATGTACTCTGGTCTGAACTGATAGTTGTTATGAAACTTCATCACATAAAGTCCACCCTCAAATAAAATTCTGTCAACATCTTCTTTATATGTGTACTTTTGATATTCCAAGTTTCTCAAACCATATTGACCGATAACTTGTTTATCATCCCGAGCTGTTTTTGTAATTAAGAATACCGGTTTTTCATTCATGATTACTTTTTTTGGCACAGACCTATCTGTTAAAGAATCTGTAATTAAGAAAGAGATATTTTCAGTGGTCATCGCCTTAAGTGTATTGGGATTATATTTCCCCTTTAGGGGCATCAATCCGTCAATTTTTCTATTTGTAATTTTTGATAAAGAATCTGTAACATATTTTATAACATCTGTTTGTGCTGAAATGTTGCCTAAACCATTATCACTTTCGTTATAAGAAGTATTATCATGGAAATCAATTATTGGAATTACTTCCGTATATTGGTCTAATGATTTTATTACTTTAGGATTGCTTAAAGCCAAATCAGAATTAACTAATGCTGACGATGGATAATTATATTGATTTAATAACCTTTTAACAGCATTAACATTTGTAAAATCTTTTTCAAAAGATGGTAATAACACAGCGGCTGCATCATATGGCGCTGGCCAATCTTTTATAAACGATGTTGGTTGATAAGTTAACCAGTTAATGCAGTTCTGGAATAATCTTCCGAAGTAAATATGATCTCTTTGCTTCCCGATAACAGAATTGATTTCAAAGCCGTACCAGATAAATCTTCCCTTTCCATAATTACCGAAAGCCATACCAACGCTTTTTTTAATCTCTTCAGTAACTAAACCTTTTTCCCTTCTGTAATCAAACCAGTAACTTACTTGTTCAACTCTTGGTTCCAGTATTTCAGAATAGATCGGTCTATCCCAAGTTGCAATTCTTAATGCGTAACCGGTTGGAATTCCAGCAGTAATAGGCAAATTTCCTCTTAGTGTATGCACCTTTGTAGTTTCATCCTTTTCCGATATTTCTCTTGTAAACTTCATTCCGAATGTTGTTGTAAAAAACTGCCATCCTTTCCACTTCCCTTCTTCGGAATATGTTCCCACTCCACCGGTTGCAAAAATGCTTCCACCGTTATCGGCATATTTTTTTATCTGTGAAATTTCCCTTTCGCTCAATGATTTTGCACCGGCTAAAACAAGCAGATCATAATTAAAGTGTTTCCCTTTTTCGATATCGATATCAGTCAGAATGTCATAAGAAACGTTGAATTTCTTAAGGAAGTTCATCCATGTATCAAGATTATCTTGAACCCAAGTGTTTCCATCATCTGACATATTTTCCGTATAAGTGGAATATAATAGAGCGGCTTTGGTTTCTACTCGATGAACAAAAATATTTTCCTTTGATGGATAGATTTCCGAGAATGTATAATTGCCATAAACGTTTTTAACTATAAGCAGAAATACTAGGAGCGAACCAACTAGAATTGCAAATCCACTAAAAAAGATAAGCAAAGAATTGACTTTCAATCCTTTGATCAAATCATTGTTCTCTTCGCTTGCATTATTAACGCTATGTGATTCTGCTATCGCCATTTAAGTGTGCTTTCTTTATTCTCATCTTTTGTCGGTTCAACATAACCATCTTGTGTATATCTTAAGAATTTTTCACGACTTGTAGTTCTGTCTTTCACTTGTGCTGTAGATGGCTGTCGAGAAACTTGTGAATCAAATTTTGTGAATATTGGAGCTACATACGTTGGACGCATTCTTGGTCTGCTTTTACGAGTTTCTGTGTATAACGGTCTTCTATGTGAATCTTTTGTGTAAAGCAAATCTCCCGTATAAGCTTGACCAACTCCTTCTTTATCTGGAATAATTTGAGACGGTGTAACCAGTTCAGCTTGAACAGTATCTTGCTGATTTTTAGATTCAATTCTATTATTTCTTTCACGTATCTTATAAAGTATGTAAGCTCCAATTGCTAAAATGAAAGTCGCAATTGTTGCTACTAACATAATCAGTGATAATATCGGTATTAATTCCATTTAAACCTCAAAAACATTTTTATTATCTATATTGAATACCAACTCTTTCTAATTTGCCCCATTCCATCTTGATTCCTAAAAACTCTTCGATGAGGGCCATAGTTTTGGTAATATCAATCAAAAGTACAAATACCATGCGGTAAACAATTGCCCATGGTACTAATCTGAATTCTTCTTTTTCTACTGCGACAGAATAAATTGCCGACATAAAATCAAGTAGTGCAATTCCGCACCACCAGTAAAAAATCAAGCTCGACATATCGTTAAAAACAGCGACAAAAATGAAAAATAAATTCGCAAAAATATTCATTGCCGGCCAAACTAAAGATTCGTAAAACATACTCCAAAGAACGATAGTATTATAGAAATTCAATGTTGGATTGTATAAATATTTTTTGTGTTTTCTTATCGCTTGTAAAATTCCGCGTGTCCAACGATATCTCTGTTTTAATAATTGATGAACGGTAACCGGAGCTTCTGTAAGCGCCCAAGAACTTGGTTCATATTCAATTTTCCAACCTAAGGATAAAATTTTAAGAGTAATATCAGTATCTTCAGCAAAAGTATCACTTGAATAAAAACCGGCTTCGCGAAGAGCTTCTTTTCTGAAAATTCCAATCGGTCCGGGAATAATGTTAACCATTCTGATATGACCTTGTGCACTCCTTGCCAAGTTCAAACCTTCAACATATTCCAAAGCCTGAAGATCTGTTAACCATTTTTTTCTGTTCTGGATTTTCACATTTCCGGCAACCGCGCCAACATTTTCATCTGCAAAATGCCTGATAGCATTTTTTAACGTAACCGGCGATAAAATCGAATCGCCATCCATACACAACACAAATTCAGCTTGTGAATACTGAATTCCTGCATTTAACGCTTTTGCTTTGCCGCTATTTGCCTTGTTAATAAGTTGAACTTTAATTTTGTTGTAAACTCCGGGTTGATAACCAACAAATGATTCTGCAATTTCTTTAGAATCGTCAGTTGAACCGTCATTAACAATAATTATTTCATAATTCTTATAATCAAGATTGAGGAGTGATTTTATTGAATTTTTAAGTGTAACACCTTCGTTATAAACAGGAACAATGATTGAAACAAAAGGAGAAAATTCTCGGTACTTTTTCACAGTATATTTTGTGATGTAAAAATAAGCCAAAAAGAGGATTGTGAAATATCTAATCAGAAGTACAAATAGAAAAATAACCAAGCTAACTATTGAAGCGTAAACAACCAATCCTTTGAAAGATAAAATTGTTAAAGGCAAAGTGTAAATGATCACTGCAATAAGAATGACCGAAATAATTCCGGAAATTAGTATAACTTTACGCTTTTCCTTCAATTCTTCCCTTTTTGGTGGAAGAACTTCTCGGTTGTCCAGTTCAATTTGGTAACGATATTTTTCTTCTACGGTCTTCATGATCTAATTTTTGATAAAAATTCAACAATAATGCCAATAAATAGTGAATTTTTAGATTAAAAACGATACTTTCGCAGGCAAAATTCTAATGCTTTCAAATAAAATGAGTTTCTTGGCTCACAATGAGACAAGTAAGTATGATATTACTGTAGGAAAATGTTTGAATTGCTTAAATTTAAAGCATTTTTCGATCAATCAAAAAGCTTAATTCAAAGAACTACATCATATAACGACATATATTCAAGGTCTTTATGATCATTTATAATCGGATCGATGAGCTTTTCCGAATTATCAATTGAATCATTTATTTCCAGATCTGCAACAGAAATATAATTGATCGAACTATCCAGATCGTCAACTGTGTAACTAGGTAAATTTGCTTTTATTTTCGAAAGCATTTTGCTCATGCTTTCTTTGGAACTACGGACTAAAAGCACAACTACTTTTTCACCAATCATACACAATTTATCACGTTTTTGGATGGATAAACTTATGATTTTTTTCAACTGGCTAAGAGATAATAAGCCTTTGACTTGAGCAATATGGTCTAACTTAAATGATAATAAGTTAAGTCTTTGCCCTGTAGTTTGATATAACGCAATTTGATTGTTCAAAATTAGTCGAAAATCATCAATATTGTAAATATTTACTAATTCCGACACTTCCGGTGGATGTGTTTCTTCGGCTTGAACTACTTCAGTTTCTTCTTTTGGTTTTTCTTCTGATTCTTCCGGTTCGTCATCACCTTCAATTACAATACCTTTTTGAGGTTCAATCCAATACTCCGAAGTAAATTGTCCTTCCGTGTGCCCTACATTTGGACTGAGTACAACAATACCGGAATTAAATTTATTATCCTTCTTTTTCTCTGATTTTTCAAGATATATTGTTCCGGTAACATTATCTGATAAAATTGATACAATAGTTTTTGATTTTTCCGTTGCAGGTTCGCCAACAACAAAAAAACTGGTAATGTTTTTATTTTCTATTGTTTCAAGCATATTTGTAAAAACATCTTCTAGTAAATCCAATCGCTTAAAACCAATATATGGAGTTAGCTCGTCAAAAATCAATCTATCAGGTTCATACTGATTTGCAACCGTTATAATATCGTTAATATAATCAGTCATATATTGATCAGGATCGTATGCATCGTAAACATCATTCGGAGGAGAAACTCGTACAACAATTATGGAATTGCTATTCATATATTTCTGGAGGTCAAAATTAAGCGAAGCAGCTTGGATCATTAAATCCTTTGGACGCATTGTAGTAAAGAAAAGGCATCTTTCAGTTTGTTTTAATGTTTCAATCGCGAATTTAAGGCTTAACAAAGTTCTACCGGATTTTCTCGGGCCAACGATTAAATAACCGCCACCTTTGTATATGCCGCCCCATTTCCGGTCGATTAAAGAAAAACCAGATTTAATAAGTTTTATACCATTAGTCATAATTATAGCTATATCCTAAAATCAATAATAGTGCATTTACTCAATTAGCGTGCCGTAGAATATTGGCTTTTTAGCTCATATTCTTGCTTTTATTCTGCCTAATCTTCTCAATTTGAGAATAATGTATTAAAAACGGCTAAAACAAACAATTTTACGACGAATTTCATTCGTAATGAGTCCACATACGTAAAACTTTTATAATCTTTTCACTTTATAAACTAATCTATGTTGTTTATTTATTCTTCTGGATATAAAACCAGAAAGTTTACCTGATAAAAGTTCAAAATTTGGGGGAAAGGAATATGGATTTCTTTTAATAACTTCTAATAAGTATTCAACTTTGGGTTTTAAATTTGAAGATGCAATTTTTTTTGCATCCCTTTGTGCTTGTGGGGAGTAAATAATTTTATACATTACCAATCAAGTTTATCAGAATATTTACCTCTATCCTCTTTTGCTTCTTTCACAATCGAGTCAACCATACCTGGTATTTTTTCCAGATATTCAGTATCACTAATCTCCCCTTTTTCTGCACGTTCTTTTACAGTTTTTGCATACTCAAGAATTGTTGCAACATATTTCTTGGGAATATTTGCTATTATTTCATTGATTTCGTTTGCTTCTTGTAACATATCTTTCTCGTTTTAACACATTAAATATAAGAAAATATACTATAGTGCTAAAAACAAAATTTTAATAGGGTGATTAATATATTTAATTAAAATAAAAAATCCCTTTTACCATAAATGATAGAAGGGATTGACAAAATGATTATGAACTTATTAAATAAATAGAATTATTTAAGTAATTTTTCTTTAACCTTTGTTAAACCAATACCGGGTGCATCAGTCAAAGTAACTTTTCCATCAACAATTAAAGTACCTTCAAACGGATCATTACTAATAAGCAAATTGCCATCAAGATCAGCCCAATTAGCCATTGGTGCTAATTGTGACATAGCTGAAATTGCGCAAGAAGTTTCCGTCATACATCCAAGCATTATTTGCATATCTAACGATTTTGCAAGATTTAACATCTTATGCGCTTCTCTCATTCCAGTGCATTTCATAAGTTTTATGTTTATTCCGGAATAAACTCCATGAGCTTTAATTACATCCGTAATTCTCTGCAATGCTTCATCGGCAAATGTTGGTAACGGAGAATGTTCCGTAAGCCAAGCCATATCATCAATTTGTGTTTTAGGCATTGGTTGTTCAACAAACTTTACTCCCCTCTCATTCAACCAATTTATCATATCGAGTGCAAAATGTTTATCCTTCCATCCTTGGTTTACATCAACAACAAGAGGTTTATCAGTTACCGATCGGATTGTTTCAATCATTTGTTTATCGGTATCTCTACCCAATTTAACTTTTAATATTTTATATGGTGCAGCTTCTTTTACTTTCTGTTTTACAACTTCCGGAGTATCGATACCAATTGTAAATGAAGTATTAGGAGTTTTTGATTTATCATATCCCCATATTTTGTACCATGGTTTTCCAAGAAGTTTCCCAACGAGATCATAAAGTGCAATATCAACAGAGGCTTTTGCTGCCGGATTTTTAGGAGCTATTCCGTCAACATAATCCAGAATATCTTCCAATTCAAAAGGATCATTAAATTGTGATAGATCAACTTTGCTTAGAAATTCTGTAGCTGTTTTATGTGATTCACCCAGATACGGAGGCATTGATGCCTCACCATATCCAATAATCCCATCATACTCAATTTGCGTAAGCATAACCGGAGTTGTTGATCTTGAGCTTGTTGCAATTGTAAATACATGTTTTAATTCTAATGTGTACGGTTTGAATGAAAATTTCATCTTTGTGTCTTTACCCATAAAGTTAATATTTTTTGAAAATAATTCGCTTGTGCTGGTTGTTGCAATTACGCCAGCCAACAATCCACTGGATTTTAAAAATGTCCTTCTGTTCTGTTTCATCAGAGTTCTCCGTTATAATACTTACTATCCTTGATCATTATAATACCGTTTTTATTTAGTGAAGTAATAATCCTTCTTGCTCGGATAAAATGCTCAAGTCTAAATTTGCTAAAATTTGGTCTCTTTTCATCAAAACTATTTATCTTAACACGTCCGGATTCATGAATGAATTCTAAATCTCCAATATAAATTCCAACATGAGTAACGCGTTCTTTCTTTTCTTTAGTTCCTTTAAATCCGAAAAATAACAAATCCCCTTTTTGTAAATTCTCGAAACCATTTTCGGTATCTACCAAAATTCCCTTTTTAACTTGTTGCGAAGCATCCCTATCCAGCAAAACACCGTTTAGAAAATATACTGTTTTCGTAAATCCACTACAGTCCATACCTTTGGCAGAAGTTCCACCCCACAAATAAGGAATTCCCATAAAAGATTTAGCCGTTTCAATGATGTTCTCTTGCGTAGGTTTTGCAGTTGCTAACCAATCTTTTAAAGATTTGGTATATTCCTTTTTAATGAAAGCAATTCTCTTATCTGGGTACTGGACTTTCACATAATCCCCTTCTTCCCCAATATTTATAAGGATATCACCAATAACGAGGTCAGAAACTCTTTGTGATTCTTCGTCGGGAGATATATAAGCAAAACCATAATCTTTTGTATAAATAATTTTTGGAGTACTTTCCCAATCATAAAGCAAATCTCTGTTTACTGTTACTATACCATCATCGTCAACCCATGCAATGTATTCATCTGGAGTTTGGATAAGATAAAATCCATCCTCATGTTTTAATACTTTTACAATTGTACCGAGTAACGCTTGTGTAGCAAGTTCTGCCGGATGCTTGGGATAAGTTCGGATATTAGCTACGGAAAGATTGACTATACCATAAACCTTATCACCAAGTTTTTCATCTGGTAACAAAACAATTTCATCTTTAACTTTAATCTTTTTTGAATTAATTTTGTCCATCAACTCGTCTTTTGCTTCTGGGATATTTGTTTCGCCAGTTAAAATTAAGTTTTTCTTCTCTTTCTTTATTTCTACATTAAAAAGAGCGACTCTTTTATCGGGTGCGTATTTTACTTTTACGCTATTGATTATTGTGTTAATTGTTTTCATATTTTTTGTTTGAGCAGTAATTAAAACAGTGGTAAATAGAAATATTGCTAAAATTGACCATTTAATTTTCATATGCCTATTAGATATATTATTAAAATTTGTGTGTTAAAAATAATAATAATGATATTTAATCAAAAGGAATTAAGTATGCTAAACAAAAATAGAAATCCCGATGAGGCTATTATTTCAAATATCTTTGTCCCCAACAAATGCTTTTTATCATGACGTTAGAGTAAAACCATTCTATCTAAGAGTAAACATAACATATTAAAAATTTATTTCTGTTTTCTTACTATTCATTCATTATTTTTCAATTAATGTTTTAAACATTTTTTTGGATACATTTTGCTATTCAACGAAGATAATTACAAATTCATGTTCGCCGCTTTGAAGGAAGCAGAACTTGCTTTTGAGGAAGATGAAATTCCAATAGGCGCTGTTGTAGTTCACAATAACAGAATAATCGGGAAAGGGCATAACCAAGTTGAAAAATTAAAAGATCCAACCGCACACGCTGAGATATTAGCACTTACTGCTGCATCAAATCATTTGAGGGATAAGGTACTTACAGAATGCGACCTTTACGTCACTGTTGAGCCTTGTTTGATGTGCATTGGCGCAATTACACTTGCTAAAATTAGAAATTTATACTTTAGCACATATGAGCCCAAAACAGGGGCATGCGGTTCAATATATAACATTCCGGATGAAAACAAGTTAAATTATAAAGTAAATGTTTTTTCAGGTATTTACGAAAATGAATCGAAACTTTTAATGCAGCAATACTTTCAGAGGAAACGAAAACAAATGCAAGAATAGTTTTTATTTATTCATTTTTACACCTATTGTTAAAAGAGTATTTGTTCATTAATACAACTATTGTATATTTGTAAATACAAATTATCTTTCACTAAAATAGAATACAATGCAAATAGTAATCTTTGGGGCACCTGGCGCGGGTAAAGGAACACAAGCAAAAATTCTTTCAAAAAAATTTAATATCCCCCATATCTCCACTGGTGATATATTAAGAGAATCAGTAAAGCGAGGTACATCTTTAGGAATAAAAGCCAAGGAGATAATGGATAAAGGTGAACTGGTATCAGATGACCTCATGGGTGGTTTAGTCAAGGAGACTCTTGAGACTCTTGCTTCAAACGGTCAAGGATTTATTTTGGATGGATTCCCCAGAACAGTAAATCAAGCAGAAATATTGCTAAATATTTTCACAACTCTTGGAATTGAAAATCCTTATTTCATTGTTCTGAAGGTTGATGACGATGCAATAATCTCCAGATTGTCCTCTCGCAGAGCTTGTTCGGAATGCGGAGCAATTGTTAATCTCCACGATATTGAAGACCCGAATGTTTGTCCTAGTTGCGGAGCAGTAGGGACCTTATACAAGCGTAAAGATGATGAAGAAGAGGTTATTAAAAACAGATTGAAAATTTACAGAGAATCGACTTTCCCTGTATTAGATTTTTATAAAGATAAGTTTAAGATTATTTACGTAAAAGGGACTGATCCTATTGATGTTGTTACAAATAACATTCTGAAGGAGATTGAACAATAATATTTTTAGATATCTTCCGGTTTTACTTCTTCCACTATCCCTTTCTTTAACCGAAGGATTTTGGCTTTATGCTTTTTTACAAGGTCATAATCATGTGTGGCAAACAATACAGATGTTCCCCTTTGGTTAATAGAAGTTAATATTTCCAAAATTTCTTCCGATGTTTCGGGGTCAAGATTTCCAGTCGGCTCATCGGCAATAATTAATTTGGGATCGTTGATTATTGCTCTTGCTATTGCAACACGTTGTTTTTCACCACCTGATAATTGATGGAGTTTATTCTTCTGTTTGTGGGCAAGACCTACTTCCGAGAGTACTTGAAATACTTTTCTTTTTATCTGCTTACGTTTTGCTCCGGTAATTTGGAGAATGAATGCAAGATTTTCATAAACTGTTCGATCGGAAAGCAGTTTAAAATCTTGAAAGATAATACCAATATTTCTACGCAAGTCCGGAAGTAGTTTGGGTTTTATCGTATCGCTGCTAAATCTATCAAACTGTACATAACCGGATTGAGGAAGGATATTCATATATATCATCTGAAGCAGTGTGGTTTTCCCCGCGCCACTCTTTCCTATCAGGAATAGGAATTCCCCTTCGTCAATACTAAAATTCAAATCGACAAAGACCGGTTGGTTCTTAAAATTAAATTCTACATTATTAAAAGTAAGCATTATAGTTTCTTCATTATAAACTGAATTCTTTCGCTTTCACCATTTGCATCTTCAAAAGTAAACGCCTCAAAGCAATCTACAACTTGTAAGCCGGCTCTTTCAGCAGCATCAAAATAAAACTCAAAGTCGTAGATTTTTTGTGTATGAACTTCTTCAATTATTTCACCATTTGCAAGTTTCATAGTGAAACTATTTCTATGCAATCTTAGGGCTTTATCATAATTGCTGACTTGCTTATACTCAATCCCTTTGAATCGACTTGTACGGTTCAAGCGTTTTACATTTTTTATACTGTTGTTTTCAAGACTAGCATCGAATGTGAATATTCCGCTATCGGAGAGAATATTCCATACTTCTCTCATATATCGAACTATTTCCTCTTCATCAGTAATATAATTAATACTGTCGAATGTTGAATAGATAAAATCGAAATCGCAGTTAAAAGGTTGACGAGTCATATCGGCGCAAACTCTTTTCCTATCTGACGGAATACAATCAAGCATACTTTTAGAAATATCAAGCAAGACAATATCACCAAATGATTTTTCCAAAAAAGAATTTAACTTCCCTGTACCACAAGCAATCTCAAGAAATTTTTTAGCATCGTTTTTATAAAATGATTTTATATCAACAATATAATCTGCCCACTGGTTGTAGCTTAATCTATGCATCATGTGGTCATAAATTTTCGACACTACTATATAAGGATCACTAATCATCTTCCCTATTTTCTATTTCTGTTTTTCGCAATTCTTTTTGCCCACTTAAATGATTCGACCATGCTTGATATATCAGCACTCATTTTGCCGGCAATATCGTATGCCGTACCGTGATCGGGCGAAGTGCGGATTATCGGTAACCCTGCCGTGTAGTTTACTCCTTTATTAAAATTCATCATCTTAAACGGAATAAGCAATTGATCATGATACATGCCGATAATAACATCGTATTTTAAGTATAACTTTTTCGCAAAGAAAGCATCTGGCACACAAGGACCATCAACATGAAAACCTTGTTTTACCGCTTCTTCAATAGCCGGAATAATCTTGCTTATTTCTTCCGAACCAATTTTACCACTTTCCCCTGCATGAGGATTCAATCCCAATACAGCAATCTTCGGATTTTTAATATTAAGGTTTCTGACAGAAGTATTAACAACTAACTGAATTAAATCAAGTAATTTTGTTTTACTTATAAGTTTTGGAACTTTGCCAATCGGTTCATGAATAGTGGCTAAAGCACATTTAAACTTCTGAGAAAGAAACATCATTGAATACTTTTTTGTTTCTGATAAATGAGCTAATAACTCAGTATGCCCGGGATAAACGACTCCGGCTTTTTGCCAAGCA
>Ga0256913_10001373_pt1 | contig 12531 bp, 9 predicted proteins | sample Axial_MatmetaG_FD_185970 | JGI IMG/M metagenome (GOLD analysis project Ga0256913, IMG submission 185970) | Deep-sea worm associated microbial mat communities from Axial Seamount, Juan de Fuca Ridge, Pacific Ocean - Axial_Mat | ecosystem: Environmental > Aquatic > Marine > Oceanic > Microbial...
AGATCCGCGCCAAACTGCCTAAAGACATCAAAGAGCCTCAAATTATCAAGATTACCGAAGCGACTGCCCCGGTTCTGGTGGTGGCCATGTCTCCCGGGAAGGGGAGCGGACTGAGCCTGGAGGATATCAGGGATATCGCTTCGGGGAGGATCAAACACAAGCTGCTCAAAACGCAGGGGGTTGCCAATGTCGATGTCTTTGGCGGCTACGAGAAAGAGCTTCAGATCATTGTGGACAAGGAGAAGCTCGATGCGCTGCATCTCTCTCTGGGAGAGGTGATCGCGACCATACAGAAGAACGACAATGAGTATGCGGTCGGTTTCATCAGCAATGAGGCACACCGCTACCTGCTGAAGTCGCAGGGAAAAAGAGAGAAGGTGGAGCGTCTGAAGGCCCTGCCTCTGAATGCAGATGTCAAACTCTCTGATGTGGCTGGAGTCTATTTCGGGCATTATGAGAACACGGCTGCCTATTTCGGTAACGGAAAAAGGGCGATCGCACTCTCCATACAGCGCTCCATAACCGCCGATGTCATCGGAACGGTCAACAAGGTAGAGAAGCTTATCGGCCAGCTGAAGAAGGAATATCCCCGTATCGATTTCGAGATAAGCGATACGCAGAAAGAGATGATAGAGCAGAGTACGACCAATATGTTCGAGTCTCTGCGCAGCGCCATTGTGATGTCCACAATCATCGTATTTCTCTTTCTGGCAAGTTTCCGCCAGATCTTGATCGTGCTTGTGACCATTCCGCTGGTCTATGCTTCCACGATCGCACTGATGTGGCTGGTCGGCATAGAGTTCAATGTCGTGACGCTTACGGCGATCATCCTTGCGCTTGGGCTTCTGCTTGACGATACCGTGGTGGTGATGGAGAATATAGAACGGCACTACAGGGAGCTGGGCAAAGATATCCATACCGCGGTCTTCGAGGGTACCAAGGAAATTATGTTCGCAGATTTCAGCGGTACGGTCACGACCATGATCGCCCTCTCCCCGATGCTCTTTGTCGGAGGATATCCGCAGACGGTCTTCGCACCGCTGGTCGGAACGCTGCTGCTGGCACTGGTCGCCTCCTACATCATCTCCATCGTTGCCGTGCCGCTGCTCTCCCTGCATATCCTGGCGATGGAGCACCCCCTCATTCTGAAAATAGAAAGATGGTTTCATGCCGGTATCGGACGTGCCAACGACCTTACCCAGAGTTTTTTCTCGAATCTTGTCCGTGCCATTACCGGTTCGAAGGTATTGGGGGTTGTCTCCATTGCCGTACTTATCGCGCTTTTCATCATTTCGGTCAAGATCGTGATGCCGACGGTAGGGCAGGAGCTGATGCCGCCAATGGATACCGGTGCGGTCAACATCCGCATCACGACTGAAGCCAACCTTCCGGTGGAGAAGAGTGAAGCGGTGATGGAACAGGTGAACAGGATTATCGAAGAGCAGGGGAAACTGCTTCGGATTTCCGGAAGTATCGGCTCGGAGGCGGGAGTACTGAGCATAGGCAGCGGAAGCGGGATCGACCATATCTCCATTGTCGCTACCTATGTGGACCGCTACCAAAGAAGCGATGATATCTGGACAATCGCCAAGGCGCTCAGGGAAGAGATCGCCAAGGTACCCAACGTGAAGTATCTTGAAGTGACACCGTATGGGGCGACAGCGATGTCCAGCATCCGTGCCACGGTTGATACGAAACTCAGCAGTGCAGATCTCGGCCTGCTTCAGAATGCTGGGAGATCGGTGCAGGAAGCGTTGAACCGGACAAAAGGGGTGGTCTCTACCTCTACGACATGGGATATGGACAAAGTGGTGTATGACTTGAGGATCGATGAAGCGCTGGCCATGCAGTACGGAGTAAAACGTTCCGATATCACCGTACAGCTTCAACTGGCACTGAGGGGAATGCCGGTAACCAGTTTCCCCAAAAGCAACAGTATCGACTACAGTGTCAGGGTATGGCTCCCCAAAAAGCAGATAGAGCGTTTCGGGACGGTGCTGGATATGCTGATCGATACGCCCAAAGGGAAGATACCTCTGCGAAAGATCGCAACGCTTGAAGCCAAAAAAGAGCCGAGCCTCATTACACGCGAAGGGCTGGAGTATACGCTGGAAGTCTATGGGGGCAGAGAGAAGGGGGCGGTTTCGCATATTATGGCGGATTTCGAGAAGCAGCTCGAGAGCGTTACCCTGCCTCAGGGGGTCGAGCTGGAACATATTGGCGATATTAAGCAGTTCAAATCTTCTGCCAAAAGGATGATCGGTGCGATCATCACGGCTGTGGTACTGCTCTTCTTTACCCTGCTGGTGATGTTCGCCAATATCAAGATATCGCTGATGATACTCTTTTCCATCCCGCTGACCATCATCGGGGCAAGCTGGACAATGCTTGCCGTGGGCTACCATGTCTCCATGCCGGCGATGATGGGGTTCATGCTGCTGTCGGGGGTCATTGTGAACAATGCGATCCTGCTGATACACTTTGCCATAGAGCAGGTGAAACAAGGATTGAACAAACATGATGCGATGCTTGCTTCCATCAAAATACGTACCCGTCCGGTACTGATGACTGCCTTTGCCGTCTCGGTGGGGATGCTGCCTGTCGCACAGGGAGCGGCCATAGGGCTTGAGAGGCTTGCGCCGCTGGGTGCGGTAGCCATCGGAGGATTGATCGTGGGAACTTTCATGACGCTGGTGTTTATTCCTGTCGTGTTCATCTGGACGGTCAAAGAGGAAAAGATACGCGCGATGTAAATTTCTGCCGTGTTTAACCCCAATTCTGAAATAGGAATGTGTGACTTTGCACGATTATCGCATCTATGGGATTTGGGTTTGAAGAGAAAGCTCTTTTCAAATCTCTGAGATTTAGGTTATACTACTGTTTTATAAAACGTCTAGGACAGAGGGTAGCATGATACGAATGATATTGAACGGAAAAAAAGCGCATCTCGAAGAGATCCGTATGGCAGTTGAACTATTGCGTGCAGAGTCGTTTGATATTGAAGTACGGGTGACCTGGGAGTATGGTGATGCCGGGCGTTTCGTGGAAGAAGCCAGCCGGGATGGGGTAAAGCGGATCGTTGCTGCCGGAGGGGACGGTACGCTCAACGAAGTGGTGAACGGACTGGCCAGACTTGAACGCCGGGTGCGTCCGGAACTGGCGATCCTTCCTTTGGGTACGGCCAATGATTTCGCTACGGCCTGCGCCATTCCCCACTACCCCCTGGAGGCGCTCCGCCTGGCACTGGAGGGGAAGAGCCATCCTGTAGATATCGTCAAAGCGAATGAAAAATATTTCATCAATGTGGCATCGGGAGGGTTCGGCGCGGAGGTTTCCGCAGAAACACCGGTACAGCTGAAGAATTTTCTGGGCGGCGGCGCCTATACGATCTCTGCGGTACTCAAAGCACTCAACTATACCCACCGGGAGGGGAAACTGCTGGCGGAGGGGGTAGCGCTAGAGGGTTCCGCACTTCTTGCCGTCGTCTGTAACGGCAGGCAGGCGGGCGGCGGGCAGATCCTTGCCCCCGATGCCTACATCGATGACGGTTTGCTGGATGTGCTGGTCATCCTCTCCTTTCCTCTTTCAGATATCGCCCAGGTGGTACAGGAGGTAATAGATACCGGGAACGACGGAAAATATGTCAAACGCTTTCGCAGCAAATGGGTGGAGAGCTGGCCAAAACGTACGAGTTCAGTCAACCTCGACGGTGAACCCTATGTAAGCGAGCATATCCGTTTCGAAGTGGTGCCGCAGGCCATAGCGCTTGTCCTGCCCAAAAACTGCCCCTGTATCTCCCAAAAGGACAGTGATGCCTGAATATCACCAAAAGATGTGGCAGATCAACCAGCTTTTCATTCTCCTGGCGACGATGTTCATGGTCCTGACGGTCCTGAAGTTCGCTTCGGGTATTTTCGTACCGTTCCTGATCTCCATAGCCATAGCCATTCTCCTCTCACCTGTCTTCAACTACCTTGAACGCAGGCATATCCCCAAAGCGCTCTCCCTTCTTTTTGTCACGCTTCTGGCGCTTAGCGGGTTCATTATCCTTGGAGGGTATATCAGCCAGGAGGTGACCGACTTCATTCGTAACCTCAGCAGTATCCAGGCGCGTGTGGACAGCTGGCTGGACCAGATTTCAGGATCTGCCGAAAACTACGGTTTGCATCTGACGCATAACGATTTCGAGGAGGTGCTGAACCGCTCCAACCTTGTCTTACTGGTTAAAAACCTTGTCGCCCAGACGAAGAACCAGTTCTCCAACATTTTTCTGATCTTCTTTACCGTGGCATTCATGCTGATGGAGTCCACCTCCCTCTACAACAAGCTCATCAAGGTGATGGAGAGAAGGGGAAGCAGTGTGACGGAGTGGATGAAGATCATCGACAAGATCAAGGACTATTTTCTCATCAAAGTGAAGACCAGTCTGTTGACAGGGGTACTGGCACTGCTTATCCTCTGGTTCTACAATGTCCACTATGCTGTACTGTGGGCCTCTTTGGTCTTTTTTTTCAATTTCATTCCAGTCATAGGTTCCATACTCGCTGCCATTCCTGCGATCATCATGGCGGGGATAGACCATGGTGCGATGACGGCAGGCTGGGTTGCGCTGGGCTACCTCTCTGTCAATCTGCTGGTAGGGAACATTCTTGAGCCGCGTATTATGGGCAGAGGGCTCGGGCTCTCCGCCTTGACAATCTTTCTCTCCATGACATTCTGGGGATGGATGTTCGGCCCTGCGGGGATGATCCTCTCCGTACCGTTGACAATGGGGATGCAGTTTCTGTTCGACCAGTATGAGGAGACACAGTGGATCGCGTTTATGCTGAGTGATTATGAGGGAGAAGGGAGAAGAGAGGAGACCCCTGAAGAAGAGGCCTCCGTATAACGGTACTGTTTCCTATCTGCCGTGGCTCTTTTGCGGATAGTCCGGTTTGCAGTACTCCGTACCAAGAGAACAGCACCCTTCTGCAACACCCATGTTTTTGAGTCCTTTGTCGAAGGCCCAGTAGTGGCTGTAGCTTCCATCTCTCAGTACGGTAAAGGCATCTGCCACATCACTTGCGTTTGCCTCTTCCGCCAGGGCAATATACTCATCGAGATCATTGACATCCACCACTTCGACCATACAGCCTACTTCCAGCGCATCCTGCCTGGAGGCAGTTCCTTTGGCATAGAGTGTGTCATAGAGAGACTGGATCTCGGGAATGTCATACTTTCCGCTTGGCATCTCTTCAAATGCAATGGTGCTGTCGGCAACGGAGGTCGCAACATTCGTCAGCTCATCCGCTCCAAGGTCATACTTCTGAACAAGAGACTGTACAATACCCACATGGGTCCTCTCGGAGTTCTGAGAGATATTGTAGAGTTGGAAGATCTCTATGCCGCTGGCCTCCTTGTGGTAGTTGTAGAGGTTGTAGTAGACATCGTAAGCCAGATGCTCCTCATTGCCCATATACACCAAAGCATCTTTGAGTTCAGGCGTCAGTGTTGAGAGTGCTGTGGTGTTAATATCGGCCGGTGTCCCGTGATGCCCGTTCGCCCCATGGCTGCCGCCCGGTGTTCCGTCCAAAACTCCCTGTAGTGCCTGCATGGTCTGCCTTACGTGCTCCCGTGCCTGTGTGGCCGGAACCATCTCTACCGATGCATCCTCTATATACGACTCAATATTTTCCGCAGTGAAGGTTTCATCTTCCAGAAGCGCTTTGACTGCATCGGGGATAACGATCCCGTTACTTGCATTGCGGTCTGCATCCAGTGATTGAAGCAGTTGGGCAAGTGCCGTTACCTGTGCCTCTGTCAGTGTAGCGTTTCTCTCAACACCAAGCAGGTCCTGAGGAAAGACATACCCGTCAGCAGGCAGTGCATCGATCTCGCCAAGGACCAGTTCCCCGATCCTGAAACGTACACGTTCCATATGGTTACAGTGAAATGCACCGTCCGGCCCGGTCGTATGGTTGTAGTCACCGTCGGCAATACAGTCGTAATCGGCATTCTGCACGGCAGAATCCACCAGATAACCTGTGCTCACACCTGTTGTTGATGACGTTGCAGCGTCACCGCTTCCGCCTCCACATCCTACCAGCAAGAGTGATGCTGCGATGCTTGATCCTATCAGATATTTCTTGATCATTTTTTCTCCTTTGATCGTTTTTGAGATACCGTCAGTATAAAAGAGATTTGTTAATTTAGTGTTACCTGATAAAGGATTTTATCAAGTGAAAGGGAGATAGTGACAATGTTCTTCTCTACCGTAATATCTTTTCCAATCCCAAGTTCCGTACAGAGCTTCTCTACGATATGCAGGCCAATGCCAAGACCACGTTCCCCCTCTTTATAGAAGCGTTCAAAAATACGCGAAGGGTTCCGGATGCCGTAGCTGCTGTTCGATATCGTAAGGGTTCGGTCTGTCAGCCTTATGTTGACAAAACCGTCTGCAGTATTGTACTTGCAGGCATTGCTGAGTAGGTTGTAGATGACTCTGGCAAGCGCATTCCTGTCGCTTTTGATGAGGAGTTCCCCTATTTCCACCTCCCACCGGAGGTAATCATACATCGGTGCAAAAAAAGCCACCTGTTCCCGTACGAGCGCTTCCATGTCGAATCTTTCCCGTTCGAAGGTTGCCTCTTTAAGATAGCTGTCGAGGTTGTGGTGCAGCATGGCAATGGTCTTTGCGCTGTTGCCTATGCTCTCCACCTCTTCGCTGGAAGCATCCATCATTTTGAGGTTGATGAGAATGGAGGTAAGGGGCGTATTGAGGTCGTGGATGATATCTTTAATGAAGACTTCAAGCAGTTCGAGGGAGCGGCGCAGGGGACTGAGGACATAAAAGGAGAAGAGAAGGGAGATCAGCACCGCGATGAAAGAGAGGAACAGAAACTGTCTGAGCATCGCGTAACGCATCTTTTCAAGCAGCGCCCCATAAGCAGTTTTCGGGTAGAAAATCTTGAGCCTGTCCTTTATGTTGGCAGTAAAGGGGATGAGGATGTAGAGCGAGGATGCGTCACTGTAGAGTTCATAGGGTTTATGTTCCGCATCTTTGTCGACAATATCGATGTCGAAACGTGTATCGTTGAAAAAGAGGCTGTAGTTTTTCATCTCCAGAAAAAGGTTTTCCTTTGTATGCTCCTCTTCTATCTTGTAATAATGGTAGAAGATAAATGACAAAAAGAGCTCGATCACAAGAAAAAAAAGGATAAAACTTTTAAGCAGGGACTCTTTCTCAGATAATTTTATAGCCGACTCCTCTGATGTTCTTGACCTGGATGTCAAGACTCTTTTTCAGTTTCGTGATATTGACCCTGAGCGCAAGGTCGGAAGGCTTTTCCAGAAGCAGCATCAATTCATCTTTGGTGACTGGGTTCGGGCGGTTTCTTAGCAGTGAAAGAAAGATATGCTTTTGAACCGTCCCCAGATAGAGAGGTTTTCCGTTACGGAAGATCTCCTCTCTCTGCATATCGATCTCAAATTCCTGAAATACCACCTTTTTTTTCAGCGTACTGGTTTTCGCTTTAATACGTATAAGAAGCTCTTCAGGGTCGAACGGTTTCTTGAGGTAGTCGTCGGCACCGGCGATGAACCCTTTGGTCACTGAAGCGACATCCACCAGGGCGCTGATGATGATCGTGGGTGTAAGATCCCCAGCCTCCCTCAATGCACTGAGCAGGTCAATACCGTTCATCAGCGGTACATTGATATCAAACAGATAAAGGTCGTAACGGTTCACAAAACTCAGCTCCATCGCCTCTTCGCCATTTTTTGCCCAGTCTACGAGGTAGTCTTGCCGCGTCAGGTATTTTAGCAGGGTTTTGGAGAGGCTTGGGTCATCCTCCAGAAGAAGTAGCCTAGTCAAAATGGACTCCCAGGTTCAAAGAGATGATATGGTCGTAGGAGAGGTCGTCCAGCGCATAGGCATAGTTGCAGGTGAGATAAACATTTTCAGAAAGTGTGTAACTGTTGAACCATGACAGAGCCCTGTAGTCGTCATACCCGGGGTAGTAGGCGGTGGCATGGTTGTAGGAGAGAGCGCTATACCACTTCTGCGTAACGGCATAGCCTGTCCCAAGGGAGGTGGAGTGAAAATTGTCATAATCGATGTTGCTGCTGTCTCCGCTGAGGGTATAGCTGTAGTAGAGAAAAACAGTTTGTCTGTTGTTGAGGCTGTATTCCAGATTGACCGATGCATAAAAGTCATTGTCTCTCCTGTTTTCATGATTGCCCAGATCGAACTTGGTACCGACAGAGAGCCTGCTGCTCCACGACTCGTAGGCAAAAAGGTATCCTGCGGTCAGATAGAGGTTGTTCGTATTCTCTCCCAGTTCATTGAGGTTGGTTGTCTCATAGTTGGTATCGGAAAGAGAGATATTCCAGTTTCTGTAACTATAATTGAGTAAAAGGTTGAGGTTGCTTGTATCGTCGGAGTCGCTGTCAAAACTGAAATCCCCGCCTATCTGCAGGGTAAGTTTTCCCAAAAAAGTTTTATCGTACGGGCAGCCGCGCGCATCGACGATGAGATCGAAAGGGGTATTAAGGCAGAGGTCCCTGCTGTCATCGACACCATCCAGATCCATATCGGTATAGGCCTGGAGTGAACTACTAAGGAGGAGCGTGAAGAGAAGGGTGAAGAAAAATCTCATCGGTGTCCTCCCGGATGGCCGTACCGCAGCGGTGTATGCTGCATAGGAGTTTGAAAGTGTGGTGTATTGTGTGGTGCCATAGGCGACTGCACTCTTTGGCTGCCCATTTGGCTGTGCTGCATCGGCTGCTGCCACTGTTTCATCGGTATTTTGGAAGAGGGGGAGGCAGTGCTTCCCCCCTTATGCTGTATGGCAAAGGTTTTCTGCAGTTCGAGCATGACTTTCTGCCTGGCTTCCCGGTTCATGCTTCTGAGCCTGATCTTGAGTCTGTTCATCGCGACCCGTCTCTCGTCTGCAGAACTCTGTTTGATCTTTTGGATCAATGCTTCCACAGAGGGGGCAGGTGTATGCTTCTCTTTGGCATGCAGGGAAATGAACATGAAAAAGGGGATGAAAAGATATACCATTCTATACTTCATTTTGTCTCCTGAAAAAATATCATATAATAAGTTTGTTAATTTAGTGTTACTTGGGCGGGTGGATGCCTGCTCCCTTGATCCAGATTAATCGTTCTTTAGCATATCTTTGCTACACTTCAAAACTTTTATATCAAATTTTAAAAGGGATGTTGTGGTCAAACACCGGAATCTGGTCTCCTTTCTTATTACAACATCCTTCTACCTTCTTCTGGCCGGTACCTATTTCTATCTGCAGCAGCGTTATATACTCTCCGACCAGAGACCGCAGGAGAGGGTCGTGCATCTCTCTCTTGCCAACTATGTTCCCCAGGAACTTCCCCCTGTCGAAGAGGCGGAAGAGCCTCCCAAGGAGGAGGTTGTCAAGCCGGAACCTGAGCCTGAGCCAGAACCGGAACCTGAACCTGAGCCAAAACCTGAACCTGTCATTAAAGAGGAACCGCTTCCCAAACAGGTCATTCCCGAACCGGTAAAACCGAAAGTGCTCCCCGAACCCGTACCGGAGAAAAAAGAGAAAAAACCTGAACCCAAGAAGAAAAAACCCAAAAAGAAGCGCGTAAAGAAGAAAAGCAAAAAACGCCTCTCTGCGCAACGGATGAAAGGAAACCCAAGAAGAGGGGTCTCGAAACAGGAGAGTTTCAGAAAGAACCGTTTTCTTGCACAGATACGCCAAAAGATCAACCGGAACAAGAGCTACCCCAAAATTGCCAGGCGCAGAGGGATGCAGGGAGTGGTCAAGGTACGCTTTACCATTCTTGCCAACGGAAATGTGGGGCATATTGCCGTAAACGGCCCGAAAGTCTTCCACCGTTCGGCACAAAACGCAGTCAAAAGAGCTTTCCCTGTCAATACTGCAAATGTACCTATTTCACTCCCCAAAAGTGTCAATATTACACTTCGCTACAAATTAAAATAACTTTAGGGCTCCTCTAATAATAGGTCACACCCACAACATCGAAAGCTCTCGATGCCCACAGGGTAGGCTTTGCAGACGCGATCTTGCACAAGAAACTTCCGGCATCTTAGCTACGGCTAGGACTTGGAAGTCTCTTGCACAATCTCACATCTGCAAAACCCATTGTGGGTATAATCTATTATTAGAAGTGCCCTTTAACAGATAATTAACACAAGCATGTAACAATATCCGAAAAGAGTTTGGAGGAGTTACAATGACAAAGATAAAAAGAGGGATATATCTCTCTATGGTTTGTGCACTTTCGCTGCAGGCGGCGCAGGTGGAACTGGGTACCATAGAGGTAGAGGCGAAAGCGGATACGGAAGTGATCAAGGATGTCCACGGCGATGACATCAAGTCGGCAGACCTGGCGGAAGCGCTTTTCAAACAGTCACCCAGTGTGTCGATGGTCAGAAGGTCAGGGATCGCCAACGATATTGTCTTGAGAGGCCAGAAAAAAGACAATATCAGCGTCACGATAGACGGTGCGAAGATCTGCGGAGCCTGTCCCAACAGGATGGACCCGCCGGTCTCTCATGTACTGACGAATAACATCGACTATATCGAGATCAACGAAGGTCCCTATAATGTAGAGGATTTCGGTGTACTGAGCGGAGATGTGAAGATACATACGATCAAACCGACCAAAGAGATATCCGGCGATATCAATCTCGGCCTTGGAAGCTGGGGGTATCAGAAGGGGGCTTTCTCCGTCAGCGGAGGAACCGATACGGTCAGGTTCCTTTTGAGCGGTTCGGCTGAGAAGAGTGAACAGTATGAAGATGGCGACGGAAACGATTTCGCACAGCAGCAGGATCTTTATATCAAATCGAACCCAACAGCAAAGGGAATGGCTTATCTTCCCGGAAAGCGGGATATGGATGCTTATGAGAAGAAGACGATCATGGCGAAACTCTTCTGGAACATCACCGATGACCAGGAGTTGAGGCTGAGCTATACGGGCAACCGCAGTGATGATGTTCTCTACCCCAATACTCCGATGGATGCCGATTATGACGACAGTGATATCTATACGATCGAATATACGGTGAAAAATCTGGGGGAATACTCGAAAAAACTCTCACTCGACCTCTACCAGTCCGAAGTGGACCACCCGATGTCCAACCGCAATAGAAAATCGGTTTTGGCAAAAGGAGAAATTACGCACCATCTTCAGACAAAAATGCAGGGTGCCAAGCTGAAAAACGAGTTCGATATCAGCAACCATGCCCTGACGGTGGGGCTGGATTACAGTCTGAGAAACTGGGACGGCGCCTACTATAAGAACGGCAATCCTTTCCCTGCACCGAGATTTCACAGTATCTGGGATGTCGATACGGAGAATTATGCCTTTTTCATGAAAGACAAGATCGATCTTGACAAAGTACATGTCGATCTTGGTCTGCGCTATAACGATACGACGGTTTCCACAGGAAGGCCAGGCGTTTCAGACAATACATATGACGGGCTTGACGGAAGTATCTTCGCTACCTATGAGAGCAGTGCATCCATGAAATTCTTTGCCGGCTTCGGTATCGCTTCAAGGGTACCGGACGGAAAAGAGCTCTACTATTACAATAAGATGGGAAGAGAGATAGGAAACCCCAACCTTGACAAAGTGGTCAACAATGAATTCGATATCGGTTTCGATATGCAGTTTGAAGATGCAACGGTCAAAGGAAAACTCTTTTACAGTTACCTCAAAGATTTCATTTTTTATAACGCTACGCGACAAAGTTTTGAAAATATGGACTCTACCATTTACGGATTTGAACTCAGCGGTACCTATATCGCGACGGATGCCCTCTACTTTGATTACGGGCTCTCCTACCAGAGAGGCAAAAAGGATGATCCTCTGGCAGGGCAGAGGGATACCGATATGCCTGAGATCCCACCGTTCAAATTCAATGCGGCAGCGAACTACGACTGGGATGATACACTGACGTTCCGTGCCGAACTTGTCGCCTCCGACAGCTGGTCCGATTTCGATGAAGAGAATGGCGAACAGAAACTTGACGGCTACGGCATACTGAATCTCAGAGGTACCAAGCAGTGGGGAGATTTCGAGGTTATTGTAGGGGTAGACAATGTGTTCGATACCAAATATGCCGTATCCAATACCTATAAGGACCTGACCCTGATCGCCGGCGGAGGAGATGTCATGCTGATGAACGAACCGGGAAGATACTTCTATGCAAATGTAAAATACAGCTTCTGATCAATCTTTTCAGGAGGGCGGAACTTCCCCTCCTGTCTATAAAACAGATAAAAAAACTCTTTTTTTTCAAACCCTTCCAAAGTTACACAAAATGTTAAATTAGTGTTAAAACCTTGACACAAATCAATTCTATTGATCATAATAATAAGATATAATGGAAGCACTGGCAATAATATTTCTGTATTGTTGACTAAAATCTTTAGGAGGAAAAAATGAGCTACAAGTTAAGCAAATTTGCATCACTTGTCCTTGGTTCTGCACTCAGTGTTTCAACACTTTTCGGTGCCAGTACTTTGGATAAGGTGA
>Ga0256913_10001374_pt1 | contig 12527 bp, 11 predicted proteins | sample Axial_MatmetaG_FD_185970 | JGI IMG/M metagenome (GOLD analysis project Ga0256913, IMG submission 185970) | Deep-sea worm associated microbial mat communities from Axial Seamount, Juan de Fuca Ridge, Pacific Ocean - Axial_Mat | ecosystem: Environmental > Aquatic > Marine > Oceanic > Microbial...
CGTTTCGTTTGGGCTTTTTCTGCGCGATGATGGGTTTGAGACTCTCATCGGTCTCCTCTCCCTCTCCATCGTTCATGACGGCTTCGGCTATCGAGTGTGGAGTCTCCTGATACTCGTTGCTCATCATTTCGTCTTCGTCTATCTCCATCTCGTCGAGCATCCTCTCGAGGGTCTCCATCTCCTCCTCGGGTGCGGAGAAGTCGAACTGTACCATGAAGAGGAGTTTTATCGATTCGAACTTGATTCTCTGTACGAGAGATTCGAAGAGTCTGTAACTCTCCTGCTTGTATTCGGTAAGAGGGTCTTTCTGGTTGTAACCTCTGAGTCCTATTCCGGTTTTGAGGACATCCATCTCGTACAGATGCTCTCTCCACTCCGTATCGAGTACCTGGAGAATCAGTATCTTCTCTATCTCCTTTCTCTGTTCGCTGTCGAAAGGAGACATCTTCTCTTCGTAGAATTTGCCGAGTTCGGAGATGGCGTACTCTTTGATCTCATCGGGCTCTTTACCGCGGAGACTCTCTATATCCATCTCCACTCCGGTATAGTCTCGTACGAGAGATACGAATCTATCCAGGTCGTAATCTTCCGATGGAGAACCGGGGAATATCTCCGACTCCACCATGATGTAGTCTATCAGTTCGGATATGTTCTGATCGATCTTCGAACCGATATCGTATTCGGGGTCTATGAGCTGATTTCTGAAGGCGTATATCGCTTTTCTCTGGAAGTTGGCGACATCGTCGTATTCGAGAATGTTCTTTCTCGATTCGTAGTGCATCGCCTCTACCTTTTTCTGGGCCTTTTCCACACTCCGTGTGACCAGTTTCGAATCGATATACTCACCTTTTTCCACTCCGAGACGGTTCATGATGTTTCTAATCTTTTCGCCTCCGAATATCCTGAGCAGATTGTCGTCGAGGCTCAGGAAAAACTGGCTCTCACCGGGGTCTCCCTGTCTACCGGAGCGTCCTCTGAGCTGGTTGTCTATCCTCCTGCTCTCGTGTCTTTCGGTTCCGATTATCGCCAATCCTCCGAGCTCCTTGACCTCGTCGTCGAGTTTGATATCGACACCCCTTCCCGCCATATTCGTGGCTACGGTCACGGCCCCTTTCATTCCGGCGTTTTTGATGATTTCCGCCTCCTGCTCATGATTTTTCGCATTGAGCACATTGTGGGGTATCTTCTCCCTCTTGAGCCTCTCGTGAATCAATTCACTCTTCTCTATGGATGCCGTTCCTACGAGTACGGGTTGACCTTTGGTATGGAGCTCCTTTATACGGGCGACGACCGCATCGAGCTTCTCCTCTTCGGTATTGTAGATGAGGTCGTTCTTGTCCACCCGTCGCACGGGGACATTGGTCGGGATGGATATGACATCGAGGTTGTAGATTTGCGAAAATTCGGTGGCTTCCGTCTGAGCCGTTCCCGTCATACCGGCGAGCTTCTCGTACATCCTGAAGTAGTTCTGATAGGTGATTTCAGCCAGAGTCTGAGACTCTTCCTGTATCACCACACCCTCTTTGGCTTCGAGAGCCTGATGGAGTCCTTCGCTATATCTGCGACCTTCGCTGAGGCGGCCGGTAAATTCATCGACGATCACTATTTCGCCGTTTCTTATCACATAGTCCACATCCTTTTCGAAAAGGTGGTGAGCTTTGAGCGCCTGGTCGAGGTGGTGTACCATGGCCGCGTTTTCCAGGCTGAACAGATTGTCCACTCCAAAGAGTTTTTCGGCTTTTTCGAGACCCTGCTCCGTCATGACGATGGTTCTGTTCTTCTCATCCACGACGAAATCACCGGTACTCTTCTTGGGCTCGCCCGGTTTGCCCTCTATCTCCTCTCCTCTTTCGAGTTGCTGTGCGACCTTGTTCGCGGTGAAGTAGAGGCTCTGGTCTCTTTGCGCCGGTCCCGAGATGATGAGGGGTGTTCTCGCTTCGTCGATGAGAATCGAATCGACTTCGTCCACGATGGCGAAATAGTGGTCTCTCTGTACCTTCTCATCGGCTCTGACTTTCATATTGTCCCTCAGATAGTCGAAACCGTACTCATTGTTCGTACCGTATGTGATATCGGCGTCGTACTGGGCTTTTCTCTCCGCGTCGTCATGTATCTCGGAGACGATACACCCTGTCGTATATCCGAGAAAAGAGTAGAGCCTTCCCATATCCGTGGCATCTCTTTTGGCGAGATAGTCGTTGACCGTTACGACATGCACTCCTCTCCCCGTCATGGCGTTGAGGACGACGGGAAGAGTCGCCACGAGGGTCTTTCCCTCACCTGTCTTCATCTCGGCGATATTGCCTTCGTGCAGTACCATTCCACCTACCAGCTGTACATCGTAGTGTCTGAGCCCGAGTACTCTCTTGGAAGCCTCTCTGGTGATGGCGAACGATTCGTAGAGTACATCGTCGAGGCTCTTTTTCCCTTCGTTTACAGCGCTTCTGAGTTGGGCGAAAGCCTCTTTCAACTCTTCGTCGCTCATCTTTTCGTATTTGGGTTCGAGAGAGTTTATCTTCTGCGCTCTCTTCATATACTGCTTGACTTTACGGTCGTTGGCAGTCCCGAAAACCTTCATTACTGAATTTATCATCTTTGTCCCATCGCTCTTTTGAAATTCGCCCTATTTTAGCCAAAATCTCCTAATAGCGACTTTTCGACGGGTGATATGAACTTTTTGTCGAAAATATAGCCGATGGATTTGCAACTATTCGATATCCTATGCTATGATTACAATATTATTTAATTTGAAAAGGTGTCCGAATGCTTCGCCTCTGGTTGCTTTCCATCATGTCCATAGCTCTGTTCGGTGACGGTATCGCGATGCCGAAGAGCTTCCATGCCCGATTTATACAGAAAGTGACCAATCCCAAACAGAGAGTGATAGAGTACAGGGGAACCGTCTCGATGAACTATCCAGACAGGATGAAGTGGCATTACGATTCGCCCACGGTCAAGGATGTCTGCAGTTCAGGCAAGAGAATCATGGTGGTGGATCACGATCTCGAGCAGGTCTCCAACTATCGGATGGATGAGAGTTTCGATCTCTCCGAAGTACTCAAAAAGGCGAAATTCAGGGAGAAAAATCTCTATCTCGCGATATATAGAGGAAAATACTACACTATCGCGCTGGATGAGAAGGGTCGTATAGAGCAGATAGCCTATAGGGACGATATGGACAATATAGTCCATATACGCTTCGTAGGGATGAAGTACGGGAACAGAGCGTTGGATAGAAAAAAGCTGATGTGTACCATTCCAAAAAATTACGATATCGTCGGAGAGTGACGGAAAATGGTGAATGTTTTCGATCCGGCCTTCTACAGCGGTCCCGAAGCTATGGTCGCCGGTGCGGTCGTCGCCGCGGTCGTACTCTCGTTCATGCTGGTGATCATCATATACGCCGTCAGATCCAAAGCCCAGCAGGAGAAGCTCTCCGCCATGTCCGATCTGCTCGTGGCGAAAGAGGAGAAGATAGATTTTCTCGAAAGGGAGATAGAGGATCTGAAGGTGGTGGAGAAGGCGAGATCCGAAGAGGCGGCCAGATTCGAAGAGATCAAAAAGAGATACAGGAACGAGAAGAGAAAACTCGAAGGCATCATCGAAGAGGCCAAGGATTTCGTAGAGAAACAGCAGTGTAAAATCGCCGAACTGAGTACGAGAAACAGAGAGCTGACTGCGGAGAACGAGGCCCTCAGGGAGAGCCTCGACAGAATCGAAGAGGAGATGGACAGCGTATTGAAGAGAAACGAATTCTGGGTGGAGCAGATAGCCGAGCTTCGTACCAAATACGACGCTCTGAAGATGCGCGCCAAAAATAGAGAGAGATGATCGGCATCTATAGCCGATAGCGGTAGAGTGATGGCCGAAACAGAGATGAAAGGAGAGTCCGTTCAATGCAAAGAGTGGTTATCTGGCACAATCCCAGATGCAGTAAATCGAGAAACGGTTTGAAATATCTCGAAGAGAAGGGTGTCGATTTCGATATATACAGATATCTCGACGAAGGCCCGGACAGAGAGGAGATTACAGAGATTCTTCGCAAACTCGGTATGAGCGCGCGCGAGCTCATGAGAACCAAAGAGAAGATATACAGAGAGTTGAAACTGGGTGAGGTAGATGATGAAGAGAAGCTTATAGAGGCTATGGTTTCGCATCCCAGACTGATAGAGAGACCTATCGTCGTCGTCGGTGAAAAGGCTGTAGTGGCCAGACCCGAAATATCGATAGACGAGTTGTTGTAGATGGGTAGTATGCAGATAGAGAGCTTCTCCGATATCGGGGAGAAGTTCAGAGCCGAAATGGAGGAGTATGGCAAAATAGTCTCGTTCGACAGAGAGAGTGACCCCTTCGATTATGACGAGACTCTCGAAAACTTCTTTTTCATACTGAGCGGCAAGATAAAGATATTTCAGATGAATCTGAAAAATGGCAAAGAGCAGACGATATATCTGATGAGTAGGGGAGATATGTACGATACGGTCGTACTTCTCGACGGGAGAGAGCATGATTTGATGTGCGAAGTTCTCGAAGCCGGAGAGGCTATATCCGTTCCAGTCTCCAGAGTCAGAGAGTGGATGTACAGATATCCCATGTTCGGGGAGATGGTCCTGAAGTATGTCGCTTCGCAGGTCAGAAGAGTCGAGAGTATAGCATCCGACCTCACTCTACTGGATACACGGGAGAGATTGATAAAGCTACTCGTCGAAAATCTGGAGAGGAGTAGAATCACGGGTATGAATATCCTGGACAATCTGTCGCATGCGGAGATTGCGAAACTCATAGGTACCGTCAGGCATGTGGTGGACAGGCATATAAAGCAGTTGAAAGAGGAGGGCATCCTGGAGAGTGGCAGGAAGAGACTCTCCCTCAAAAATATGCAAAAGCTCAAAAAGAAGCTCGAAGAGCTCGGATAGAGAGAGCCTCAACGACTCTCTTTCCCCGTACACTCTTCGCACACTCCATAGAGGTTTATCTGTCTGCTCCGAAGAGTGAAAGAGCTCTCTACCGCTATACCGACCGTATCGCTCATGATGGTATCGTCGAGTCTCCTATCAGTCACCATACCGCATTCGGTACATACCAGATGGATATGGTCTCTCTTTTTCAGTTCGAATTTCGACTTTTTCCCGGCTATGGGAACTTCTGTCAGGACATCGTGCTCCACCATCGTAAGGATGTTTTTATATACGGTAGCCAGTGATATGGTCGGGTGTATCTCTCTGACGCTTCCATATATCTCATCCACATCGCAATGACCCATTTTGTGGATAGTGGAGAGTATGGTCATTCTCTGAAATGTCGCTTTGAGGGAGTGCTCTTTGAGCATACCCGCGAAACTCTCCATACTCTCTCCCGCAGATGCCTCGCGAACGGCGTTCGCGGGCACCGTACCGTTCATCAGAGTTCGGGGGCGTGCTTGGCGAGATACTCAGCTACGCCGTCCATATCGGGTTTCATACCCTCTTCACCCTTGTGCCATCCCGCGGGGCATACTTCACCGTGCTCGTTGGTAAAGAGCATGGCATCGACCATTCTAAGCATCTCGTCTATGTTTCTACCCAGAGGCAGGTCGTTGATGACCGCATGTCTTACCGTACCGTCCGCATCTATCAGGAACGAACCTCTGAGGGCTACGGAGTCGTTGAGCAGTACATCGTAATCTCTGGCTATCTGCTTGTTCAAATCCGCCACGAGAGGATATCCGACTCTACCGATACCGCCTTCGTTCACCGGAGTCTCTCTCCATGCGAAGTGGCTGAACTGTGAATCTACCGAACATCCTATGACATTTATACCTCTATCGTGAAACTCTTTGAGTCTATGATCGAAAGCTATGAGTTCGGAGGGGCAGACGAATGTGAAGTCGAGGGGATAAAAGAAGAGAACCGCCCCCTTCTCTCCGAGATTTTGATAGAGGTTGAAATCCTCCACTATAGTACCGTCGGCGAGTACTGCCGCCGCTGTGAAATCGGGTGCCTTTTTTGTAACTATCATCGATATTCTCCTTAAAAGATATTTTTTATTAGAAACGGAATTGTATCATAAAGTTCCGATGAAATGTAAATAGGAGATATTTTTCGGACGATAGAGCCCGAAAGGTGGGATTCTACATCCCCGCATCCATATTTTGGAGGTACGATTTATGTATAATTGTAAATCTTCATCAAAAGCTGGATTTGGAGCCATGAAATGATAGCGAAATTCGATATTGAGGCGTTTTTGACCGCCAACGACGACCTCGGCCGGAAGGTCGAGAGTGGAGAGATTGCGGATATACGGGAGTATCTCGAAAAGGATGGATATAGGGAAATATCGGATGGAGAGCGCCCGTTTCATTTCGCTTTCGAACCGTATGACGACGAACTCTACGCTCTGCTCTTTCCCTCTGTCGTAGCTGAGGTGGAGAGAGGCACATTCGAGACTCTTTTCGACCATTTCGCCACTCATGGATATTTCGAGATAGTATCCGAAAAAAAGAGGCAGTGGTTCCCCAAAGATACAAATCCCGCAACTTCTCCTCTGCATATATTCGGATTCAACTATCAGGCATTCGAAATGGCCAATCCGGACATCATGGAAACGATGCGAAAAGAGGGCCATGATAATCTGCCAGAATATATGTATATGAGAGGCTTCGCTTCCATTCTCAAAGGCGAGAGACCCTTTCACCCCCTTTTCGAACCTTTCGATGAGAAGAGATATCTGGAGATTTTCGACGATGTCAGAGAAGCGGTCGCCAAAGGGGTGTTCAAATCGGGATACGAACATTTCAGACGCATTGGATACAAAGAGATAGTGACCCTTCGTAAATGGCCTATGTCGGAGGTTGCCCGCAATCCGAAAGAGCCGATGAAGGAGAAGAGAGATACAAACGATATAGAGGAGGCTCTGCTCGTCGTCACACTCGGGGAGTCCATACCCTCTCCCATGCTCAATCTCTTCACATCGGACGCTTCCAGTCTCGTCGTCGTAGAACCGAGACGATTCGCCAAATCGTGGCCTCTCGAGGATATCGAATCTCTATCCCCGTTGCTCGATATACATGGAGAGAAGGGTGGATATCGCAGAGTCGTCCTTTTCTGTACCTCAACTCGAAAGGAGACTCTCTCCAGCGCTATCGAGAGTCTGAAAAATATCTCCGGAAGAGGTGCGAAAAGTGTCAGGAGCATCGTCGTACTGCCCGGTGATTTTCAAAAGTGCGGCTCTCCGCATATACTGGACTCATACAGGTCGGTCGTGGACTCTTTCGATATGGAGTCGGTATCTCTCGTATCCCGTAAAGTTATCGACGGTAGAGATAGGAGATGGATGACGGATACACTATCTTTTCTCTCCGGAGATGTGAGAGCGGGATTTCCCGAGGATACGCCGTTTGGAGAATTTTCACCACCCGTTGGTATCGAAGATGGGCTCGAACTCTTTTGCGACGAGATGCGGAGACTCGATGATATATCCGCGAACTATGGGCTTTTGGGAATGGATGGTTACGCCAGGGCTCTATACGATGCCTATTTCGATGACGAGTACTATCTCGACAGATATGGAGATATCCGAAGAGCGAAGATAGATCCTGCTTTGCACTATCTGAAAAACGGGTGGAGAGAGGATAGAAGCCCTACGCCATATTTCGACAATAGACTCTATAGACTCGATATGTATGACGATGGTTCCACCGTATCGTTTATCCACTATCTCGTGATAGGCAGATACTATGGCGAATCGACATGGATGCCGGATATCGGTTCGGGAGAGCTGGTATTGCCGAATCCCGATATTTTCGAAGGGGATATCCCCATCCTGAAGGCTCCTTCCTTCGATGAGACAGAGGTTTCGATACTGATACCAGCCTTCAACAATATGAGATTTACCCTCTCCGCCATCTCGTCGGTCATAGAGCATTCGGATGGTGTGGCATATGAGATAGTGGTACTGGATGACGCTTCGGACGATGGGATATCCGACGGGATAGATAGATATCTCGAAGGTATCGAAGTGGTGAAAAACGAGAAAAATCTCGGTTTCCTGCGCAACTGCAACCAGGGGGCCGAAAAGGTATCATCCGAGTATATCGTGCTTCTAAACAGTGATACCGCCGTCCAGCCGGGATGGCTCGTGGCTATGCTGGAGACGATGAAGAGAGACCCCTCCATCGGTCTCGTAGGTCCGAAGTACCTCTATCCCGATGGAAAACTGCAAGAGGCGGGCGGTATAGTCTGGAGAGATGCGAGCGCGTGGAACTACGGACATGGAGACTATCCGGGAATACCGGCCTACAACTATCTGAAAGAGTGCGACTATATAAGCGGAGCCTCTATCATGATACGAAAGAGTCTCTGGGACGAGATAGGGGGCTTCGACGAGAGGTATGCACCGGCATATTACGAAGATACCGACCTGGCTTTCGAAGTGAGGAAGAGAGGTTATAGGGTCGTTTACCAGCCAAAATCGAAAGTGGTGCACTACGAAGGGATATCGCACGGCAAGGACGAGAGTGCCGGAATCAAGAGATATCAGGAGATAAATAGAGAGAAGTTTCTGGAGAAGTGGCGCGATACACTGCAGAGAGAGCATGCGAAAAACGCGGAAGATCCCTTTACGGCACGGGATAGGAGTGCGTCTCGCCCACATCTGCTCTATGTCGATCAGTACGCTCCCACATACGATATGGATGCCGGCTCGAAAGCCGCTCTGCACTATCTCAGAGAGTTGAGGGATATGGGATTCGCGATTCACTTTATCGGTGACTCGTTCTCCCAGTATCCCGGAGATAGGTATCTCGACGAGTTGCTGGATATGGGTATAGAGGTCCTCTATGGCAGATGGTGCGAAAGAAACTGGAAACGGTGGCTCGAAGAGAATGGAAAATATATCGGGTATGCCGTACTCTCCCGTCCCGATATAACCGCGAGATATATCGATGCCGTCGGTGCGAACAGCACTGCCAGGATACTCTATTGCGCCCATGATCTGCACTTTTTCAGGGAGCTCAGAGAGATGGAGGTCAAGGGAGTGGGGGAGAAAAAGGCCCGTAATGTGGAGCGCAGGAGAGAGAGCGAACTTTCGGTGATGAGAAAGGCGGATATCTCATGTCTCTTCTCCTCCGCCGAAAAGAGGGAGATGGAGAGGCTGGACCCCTCCATATCGACCGAAGTCGTCCCTCTCTATATATACGACACCTTCAGAGACGATATACCTCCTCTCGACGGCAGGAGAGATATCGTGTTCGTAGGCGGATTCATGCACAATCCCAATGTGGATGCCGTATTGTGGTTCGCTCTGGAGGTGTGGCCCATACTCAAAGAGAAGATACCCGATCTCAGATTTCATATCGCCGGCTCCAATCCTACGCCGGTGATAGAAGCTCTCGAATCCGAAGATATGGTAGTTACGGGATATATCTCCGACGATGAGCTGAAGAGACTCTACGACTCATGTATGGTGGCGGTGGCCCCTCTGAGATATGGAGCCGGTATCAAGGGAAAGGTCGTCGATGCCCTCTACAACGGAGTTCCTCTCGTCACTACGACGATAGGGGCCGAAGGGCTCGAATCTCAAAAGCCCATCATGGAGATTGCGGACGAGGCTATGGAGTTCGCCGATGCGGTGGTACGGCTCTATCGCGATAGAGATAGAGCCGACGAATTGAGGGAGAACGCTATGGAGTATTGCGTGGAAAACTTTTCGAGCTCCTATGCGCGCAAGAGGCTGGAGACTATTTTCCATCAGGGGGAGAGGTAGGCACGGCCTCCTCTTCGCCCTTGTAGTCGCTCATGAGAAATCCCGCCCATCTCGTCTCTTCGTATCTCATCAGCAGTGATTGAAAAGCCATCGTCAGAGGAACGGAGAGTATCATTCCAGCCGGGCCGAACATCCAGCCCCAGAATATCATGGAGATGAATATGGTGGTGGAGGAGAGTCCCAGACCTCTACCCATGATTCTGGGTTCGATGATGTTTCCTACCGTTATATTGATTATCAGATACCATACAGCCACCCATATCGCGGTGGAGCCATCTTCCGTTCCCATTGCCGTCACAATCGGAGGGATGGATGCCAGAATCGAACCGATAACCGGAATGAAGTTGAGGAAAAATACCAAAAATCCCCATAGGACGATATACTCTATATCGAGATACCACAATACGCCCATCGCCCATATCGCGGTCAGAAGGCTCACTTTCGCCTTTATCTGAAAATATGAGATGATTCTGTGAGTGAGTGAGTTGAACTCTCTGAGGGTATCGCTGTCCTTTCCGAAAACCTTTCCGAGTTTGGCGGGATAGTATGCCGAATCCATCACGATGAAAGCGGCTATGAATATGATGGTGAATATATTCGACAGCTGGTTTCCAAACTGTTTCAACATATTCTGGAAAAACGATAGAGCGTTTTCGGGATTGAGAAACGACAGGAGGTCGCCATTTTTCAGCGGGATACCTACGGAGATGGCCTTTTGGGAGAGGCTGATGGATATATCGTGGATTCTGGAAGCGAGATTTCCGGAATCACCGAGAAATCCATCCACCTCTCTCGTCAAAAATGCTCCGAGTACGAAGAGAGCCGTCAGGGATAGAACGACCGTCATAATCAGCGCCGCTATCCTCGGTACGCCATATTTTTCGAATATCTCGAATAGGGGAGAGAGAAGTATGGCTATAGCTATGGCGATAAGCATCGGTACCACTACAGCCGAAGCCGCTTTGAGAACGGAGAGTATGATCGAGAGCATACCGAGAAATAGAAAAAGCTGATTGATTTTCCACACTTCGCCTTTCACTCTCCAACTCCTTTCACAACCCTATATCCCTGTCGAATATCGCTGAAGCTTCGGGATTTCTGCTCATCTTCAGCTCCATATCTATCTCGGGTAGTTCGAGATGAGACGGCGAGGCGATGGTTCCGGGTCTGATGCCCTCTGCCCGAGGTGTCGTGTAGATATGAAAACCGTTTTCGTAGAGTCCCATTCTCACCGGAGTGGCGCTGGAGTATGTCGTCAATATCATATCGTCGGCACCGACGCTTCTGATCGAAGAGAAGTACTCTTTCGTCCAAAGGGCGGGATTTTTACGGGGGCTGAAAGGGTCCTGATATACGATATCGATCTGTTTGTCCAGTGTGTCGAATATCTCCCTCGCATCCGAGAAAAGTATCTCTATCCTGATATCTCCCCTATCGTAGATACCGTTCAGAGATACTTCACGGATGATATCGGAGAGAGCGGAAAACTCTTCGGGATAGGGAAAATCTTTCAGGGATTTCACCAGCCCTTCGTCGAGTTCGGGAGAGAATATCTCTATCCGTCTGTCGATACCGTTTTCCATAGCGTGATATATGGTGGCCCATGTATTGTAACCGAGTCCGAAACATATATCGAGTATTCTCAGAGTCTCCCTCTCCGGTGCCAGAGTGAAAGCGGGTATTATATGTTTGTATAGGGACTCCTTCAGCGCTCCATCTCTGGTGGAGTGGTAACATTCGTCGAACTCTTCCGAATACATCGTGAGAGTACCGTCCGCACTCTCCACCATCTTTTTGTTCGCTCTTCTCTCCGGGGCGTAGAGTCTCAAATCTCTCTCCGTCAAAAGCCGGCTTCGTCGAGCTCTTTGAACTTGAACGCTTCGACGATAAGCTCCAGGGTATCCTGCTCCTCTCTTCGTACCAGCACCATGATACCCTCTTCCATCAGGTCCATATAGTTCTCGTAACGGTTTTCCAGGACGACGAAATCTATCCAATCCGCTCCGGTCGATTCACGGTCGTCGTGAAATGTAACACTCTTGACTTCACCATCCTCGAAATCGATGAGAGCCCACTTTTCGGCCTGGGCTCTCGTGGTTATCCTGGAGTGTTTGGGATCTTCTCCCATGACTGGAACCAGTATCAGCATGTCGCCCCCTCTATCAGTGAGATATCCAGAGCGAGCTCTTCGTTGTTCATGGTTCCTATTCCCTTTTCGAGGATCGAAGAGGCTATCTCCTTCGCCTCCTGGAGGGAGTGCATCTTGCAACTTCCGCATTGATATTCGTTCAGTTCGGGTATATCGCGCTGAGACTCCACCGCCAATATATCTCTCATAGACGCCTCCCACGCATCGGCCACCTCTTCGTCCGACGGTGTGCCGATGAGAGACATATAGAATCCGGTTCTGCATCCCATGGGTGAGATATCTATGATCTCCACTTCGTCCGAATTGAGATGATCTCTCATGAAACCGGCGAAGAGATGTTCGAGTGTATGCGTACCTCTCTCTCCCATTATCTCTTCGTTCGGTTTGCAGAATCTGAGGTCGTACACCGTGATCGTATCCCCGCATGGGGTAATCATCTTTTTGGCTATTCTGACTGCCGGCGCTTTCATTTTGGTGTGGTCCACCATGAAACTGTCGAGCATAGGCATGGACGATCCTTTTTTGCGTGATTATATCCAAAATGGGTTTTGTTATAATCACGCAGATAGAGGAGGATAGTAGTGAAAAATAGAGTCGAAGGTCGATATGCGCTCGTGACCGGTGCCACATCAGGGAT
>Ga0256913_10001375_pt1 | contig 12524 bp, 10 predicted proteins | sample Axial_MatmetaG_FD_185970 | JGI IMG/M metagenome (GOLD analysis project Ga0256913, IMG submission 185970) | Deep-sea worm associated microbial mat communities from Axial Seamount, Juan de Fuca Ridge, Pacific Ocean - Axial_Mat | ecosystem: Environmental > Aquatic > Marine > Oceanic > Microbial...
ATGGCTTATTTGAAAATGCAAAACAGAGCCAACTTCCTTTCAAATATACCTAACGGTATTACTGTTTTTTTATAGTTTCTGTTAGGATTTTTTGGAAGGATGGAGTTTCTATTGCATAATTCGGGTTCAATGTATAGTATCATAGTATCATTGACGATACTTGAAGAGAAAGCAAATATCACCTCACCCCCACCTCTACTAGATAGTATGGGTGTGCTTCATCTATATTATAAATACTTGTTATGACTTGACACTCCACCCCATAAACGAGGTGGTTTTACGCTCCACATTGATAATCCACTACCTTTGTATATGATACCACCTGTTTGATAAACTCAAGTACCTTTAGATGCTCTGGATGTGTTGCGTACTGGCTTAATGCATCTTTGTCTTTAAACTTAGTAATGATACTCAAATCCATTGCTCTATCTTCTTGTGAGAAGTTAACTCCCACCTCTATGCTATCTAGCACCTCTATACTATCACCTAGTGCATTTAGCATCTCTTTGGCTTTTGTGATATTGGCTTTTTTGTTTTCATCATTGAATTTAAACATCACTATATGTACTACCATCATACTATCCTAAAAATTTTTGCACCATTATATCAAAATTATGGTAGAATTCGCCAAAACATTTAATGGAGTGATAAAATATGAGTGAAATAGACTACTATGAAGTATTGGAAGTTAGTCGAGACTGTAGCGGTGCAGAGTTGAAAAAAGCTTACCGTAAACTAGCACTCAAATACCACCCAGATAGAAACCCTGATGATAAAGATGCCGAAGAGAAATTCAAACTCATAAATGAAGCTTATCAAGTACTAAGCGATGATGAGAAAAGAAGTATCTATGATAGATACGGCAAAGCAGGACTTGAAGGTAATATGGGTGGTGGATTTGGCAGTGGAAATATGGATGATATTATGGATATCTTCAACTCTATGTTTGGAGGTATGGGTGGTGGATTTGGCGGATTTAGTCACCGTCAAAGAGACCCAAACCAAAAATATGCACTAGATTTTGAGATAGAGTATCAACTAGAGTTTAACGAAGCAGTATTTGGATGTGAAAAAACTCTTGATATCAGATACAAAACATACTGTAAAGATTGCCAAGGTACAGGTGCCAAAGATGGTAAGCTAACTACATGTGATTATTGTGGTGGTCAAGGACAAGTTGTAATGCGTCAAGGCTTTATGACATTTGCCCAAGAGTGTCCAAAATGCCACGGTCAAGGCAAAAAGATAGAGTCTAAATGCCCTACATGCCACGGCAAAGGGTATGAGATCAAAGAAGACAGTGTTACTATCAAAGTACCAGCAGGAGTTGATAGTGGCAATAGATTAAGAGTTGCAGGTTATGGTAATGAAGCAAAAAGTGGTCAAAGAGGTGATTTGTATGTAACATTTTATGTCAAAGATGATGAACACTTCATCAGAAACGGCAATGATATATACATAGAAGTACCTGTATTTTTCACCCAAGCAGCACTAGGGGAGACTATCACCATACCAGCACTTGAGGGTGAGTTGGAGCTAGAACTCAAAGTTGGCACAAAAGACAAAGAGCAGTTTGTATTTGATGGTGAGGGTGTAGCAGATGTCCATAGCGGACGCAAAGGTCGCCTTATCGCACAAGTCAAGCTAATGATGCCAAAGAAACTAAACGATGAACAAAAAGAGTTACTACACAAACTCCAAGAGAGTTTTGGAGTAGAGAGCAAACCACACAAATCGACCTTCGAATCTGCATTTGCCAAAGTCAAAAAGTGGTTCAAATAAAAAAATATACACATAATATTTTTTTGGATATAATTCTAGACAAATTTGAAAGGATACTTTTGGAAAAACGCTCATCTTTGAAAATATTTTTATCAGTTATTAGAGCTCTGTTTCTTAGAGAGCTTGAGATGCGTTTTAGTACAGGTAAATCTGGTCTTTTTTGGACATTTTTCGAGCCTTTTTTGCAGATTTTTATATTTGTAGCTATTCGTGTAGCTATAGCCAACTCTCATGGAACATCAGCTAATGCTACCAATTTTGACTTTGCTGTATTTATGGCTAGTGGATTTACTGCTTTTAATATGTTTAGACATACTTTATCTTCATCTGCTGGTGCATTTATAGCAAATCAGGGGCTTTTTGTATATAAGCAGGTTAAACCTATCGATACTTTGATATCTAGATTGTTATTAGAATTTTTTCTTACAACTATCATCCTTGCTATTTTTTTATCTATTGGTTTATTATTTGAGTATGAAAATACTATTCCTCAAAATATCTTGATGGTATTTGTATCTTATATATGGCTACTATTTTTCTCTTTTGGTATTGGATTAATAGTAGGTGTAGGCAATGCTTTTTTCATGAGTGTGGGTAAATTTATAAGCATATTATCATTTGGACTGATGATCTTGTCTGCTGTATTTTTCCCACTCTCTTCTCTACCTCCAGCTGTGCAGGATATATTATTATACAATCCATTGGTGCACTTTATGGAGATGGTGCACGGATACTGGATAGATGAACTTGATACTAGTTTAGTAAGCTATAGCTACATCACAGCTTGGACTATTATTCCTATGTTTATAGGTATTTGGTTATACAATAAGCTTGAAAAAAGGATCATCTCCTTATGATTAGATTGGAAAATGTTACCAAGTATTTTGAGACAAAAAATGGTAAAAAATATATTATGAAAGATGTTACTCTTGATTTACCTAATAGCAATATAGGCATACTAGGCAGAAACGGTGCTGGTAAATCAACATTGATGAGAATGTTAGGAGGCATTGAGTTTCCAAACAGTGGCAAAATCATATCTGATAAGACATTCTCTTGGCCTCTTGGACTTGGTGGTGGCTTTGTAGGCAATATGAGTGGCAAAGCCAATGTCAAGTTTGTATGTAACCTATTTGGCAAAAGCAAACAAGAAACCAATCAGATTATAGAGTTTGTATATGATTTTAGTGAGCTTGGCAACTACTTTGATATGCCAATTAAAGCATACTCATCTGGTATGAGAGGGCGACTTGGTTTTGGACTAAGTTTGGCATTTGATTTTGATTATATGATCATTGATGAGACTCTCTCAGTTGGAGATGCAAGATTTAAGAAAAAAGCCAAAGAAGCCCTCAAAAAAAAGATAGAAAACTGTAATGTCATACTAGTAAGCCATGAAATGAAAACACTCCAAGAAATGTGCCAAACTGGCTTGATGGTCAATGATGGCAATTTGACTTTTTATGAAGATATCAAAGATGGCATAGACGAATACACACAGATAAACAAAACGAAAGGCAAATAATGAAAAAAATAATAAAATTTATCTTTATATTGATATTTTTAGCTTGTACATATTATATAACTACTATCGAAACGCTTCGATATGAATCCAACTCCATAGCAATGCTCCAAGACTTATCCAAAAAACAAAAAATGGATCTAGGCAATATCTTGCTTGGTCAATCTGGTGGCACAATGAAAGATTCTAAAGTATTGGAACTATATATCCGTTCTCAAGAGATGTTTGATTATATAGATAACAAGTTTCATCTCAAAAAACACTACACCAGCCAAGAGCTAGATACTTTACAGAGACTATACAAAGATAGCCCATTTCCTATCAATAGAGCCAATCAACTTAACTTTTTGGATAAATACAACCAAGACTTAATAGTCATATATGATGCACCTTCTGGTACGCTTAAGCTTACTTTTATACACTCAGATGCAAAAACTGCTCAGCAGATACTACAAGCCATCATACAAAGAGCAGAAGATGTTATAAACCAATTTGCTAAAGAAAATGCCAAAGTAGCACTTGCATTTATCAAAAAACAAAGAGAAGAAAAACGCAAAGAGTTCATCCAAAGTATCAAACGCCTTATAGCATACCAAAACAAACACCACACTATAGACCCTACACTAGATGTAGAGAGAAAAGTATCCATACTCACAGATTTGGAAACTGAACTAGTCAAAAATGAAGTAGAATACGCTACCAAGCTAAAAACTTGGAATCCAAACGGTAGAGAGATGCAGATGTTAAAAGCCAACATCCAAAATATCAAACGCTCAATCAAACGTGTCAAACAAGAACTCTCAGGAAACAAAAAAGGCAAAGAGTTAAATGCAAATGTGTTTGATTTTGAGTTGCTCAAAAGCGATATGGAGTTTAGCAAAGAGGTGTACAAACAAACCCTCATCAACCAAGAAGAGACCAAACTAGAAGTAGCACAACAATCCAAGCATATTGTCATAGTAGCCGAACCTACACTAGCTGATGATTACACATACCCCAACAAGATATGGGACATACTAACCATTGGTGTACTTTTAGCTTTGGTTTATGGAATTTTGGGTACAATCATTGGTATAGTTAGGAATCATAGAGATTAAATTTGGGAGTTTGTAGTGGTAAATAGTTCTATTTTTAGAGAGTATGATATCCGTGGTATTTTTGAACAAGACTTAAATGAACAAAGCGTTAAGCTCATAGGACATTTTTTGGGCAAGAAAATTGGTGGTGCCAAAAGAGTATCTATAGGTTATGATGCTAGAAGCCACTCGCCAATATTAAAAGATTGGTTAACATCTGGTTTAAATAGTAGCGGTTGCGAGATTTATCATATGGGATTAGTTGCAACGCCAGTTAATTACTTTAGCAACTATCAAAGTTTAAGCAGTTTTGATAGCACTTTAAGCGACAATGAAGTAGATGCATCTATTATGATTACAGGCTCTCATAACCCTAGCGAGTACAATGGATTTAAGATAACAATAAACAAAGCTCCTTTCTTTGGAGAAGATATCTATGCACTTGGAGATGAGATAAAAGCCAATTGGAACCTAGATATAAAAGATAATTTAGAAGCCATAAATATTGATGTAAAGAGTAAATATATAGAGTTTATGCTAAATGAGTTTAAAGATCTAAAAGCACTAGATAAAAGGTTAATTGTAGATTGTGGCAATGGTGTTGCTGGTGTAGTTTTGGAAGATATCTTCAATGGCTTAGAGCTAAACTACAAAGGACTATATTGTCAACCAGATGGAACATTTCCCAACCATCATCCAGACCCAAGCGTAGAAGAGAACCTCAAAGATTTAAAATATGAGCTTTCTATCAATGGAGACTTAGCTTTTGCGTATGACGGAGATGGTGATAGAGTAGCTATTTTGACTCCAAAACACAACATCAAAGGTGATCAGATGGCACTTCTTTTTGCTATGAATATAGAAAACCCTATAGTAATAGGTGAAGTAAAGTGTTCACAAGTGATGTATGATGAGCTAAAACGCCGTGGAGCCAAAGCAATCATGTACAAAACAGGACACTCCAACCTCAAAGTCAAGATGAAAGAGACAAACGCCCACTTAGCATGTGAAGTGAGTGGACATATATTTTTCAAACATAGATACTTTGGCTATGATGATGCTATATATGCCACTCTGAGGATGCTAGAGCTTGTTAAAAAAGATGTAGATTTAGACAAAGAGATAGATGCCCTACCACAAGTGTATGCTACCGAAGAAATAAAAGTAGAGACAACCGACGAAGAGAAATTTGCACTCATAGACAAGATAAAAGAGCTTTTACAAAATCCGCCTGCAAACTTCCCTAAGATTAGAGATATCATAGATATAGATGGTGTTCGTATCAACTTCAACGATGGATGGGGACTAGTTCGAGCTAGTAATACTACACCTGTTTTAGTAACTCGTTTTGAATCACATAATCAAACATTGGCAAAAGAGTATGAAGATAGTATCAATATACTTATCCAAAAAGCAAAAAGTATGTTGTAGTAAGTTATTTAAGATGTGTTAACATTAAAACAAAATAAAATTCTATTAAGACAGTTTAAGATAAAGGTAAATTATGCAATACGCAAAAAACTTTGATACAATACACTCTAATGAGTCTATTTTAGAAAAACTAAAAGAAGAAGAAAAATATATTGGTTACTATAAACTACCATTTGCAGATACTTCTAATATCAAAGATTTTGCACATAGCATAACAAAAAAAACAATTGTAGTTATAGGAATTGGCGGTAGTTCATTAGGTGCAAGTGCAATTTATGATTTTTTAAAAAGAAAAAATTATTCACTAAAAAAGCTTATATTTTTAGAGACAACAGACCCCATAGATATCAAATCCAAAATAGACATCATAGATATAGACGATACACTATTTTTAGCAATAAGCAAAAGTGGTACAACTGTAGAGACTATATCTATCTTAAAGTATCTATCCACAAAAGTGAACTTCACTAAAGATAACCTTGTAGTTATTAGTGAATCAAATACTCCACTTAGTGATTATGCAAAGAAGTTGGATTTGAAAACTTTTGATGTCCCAAAGAATGTTGGTGGAAGATTTAGTGTTTTTAGTATTGTTGGACTTGTACCACTAGCAATCATTGGCGTAGATATAGACAACTTATTAAAAAGTGCACAGAAAGTATATACTAGTTTTTTTAATAAAGAAAAATATTATAAAATATTGATGGAAAAAGCTAGATTTATAGTAGAAAATAAAAATAAATTCAATATCAATATAATATTTAGTTATCTATCTTCATTAGAGGGATTCAATAAATGGTATATTCAAATTTGGGCTGAGAGTCTAGGCAAAGTTAGTATCAATAATACGAGACAAGGTCTAACACCTATAGGTTTGATCGGTCCTGTAGATCAGCACTCCTTTTTGCAACTTATTATGGAAGGCAAAAGAGACAAAACCGTAACATTCATAAAAGTAACAGACTTGCAAGAGCAAATAACCATTCCTAAAAACTCACCTATTGATGAACTCTCATATCTAGAAGAAATTAGCTTTTCCAAGCTTATAGATATGCAAGCAGATGCTACCATAGAGGCAATAGATAATATGGGTGATATTCCATATGATGTACTTACGCTAGAGAAAGTTGATGAGAACAGTATTGCTGAACTCATATATAGTTATGAACTTTTGGTCTCAATAGTTGGTGCATTTATACAGATTGATGCCTATGATCAACCTGGAGTAGAGAGTGGCAAAGTCATACTAAAAGAGAAGTTGAAAAAGATTCATACTCAAAAGTAAGAATATTTATAACATATTAATGATAAAATATTATATAAAGAGATAGATTTAAATCAAAAAGGGATTATATGATTTTAAAAATAATGCAAATAGCTTTTGTAGATATGCAAAATGGATTAGATCCCTCAAGAATCTTAAAAAAATCATGGGCAAGATATAAAAAACATGGCTTTAAAGGTATGTATGTTAGACTAGAAAATGAGTATAGATTTGTAAATCCCAAATACATACCAAAATACCATATCATTTCAAATGATATCGAAACAGATAATTATAAAACGTGGATAGAAAATAGTGAACAAAACATAAAATATTCCACATTAATTTATGAACCTCTATTTTCTATTATCATGCCAGTATATAACACAGATACTCTTTTTTTAGATGAAGCGATAAAGTCTGTATTAAATCAAAACTATACCAACTGGGAACTATGTATAGCAGATGATGCTTCCACAGATGATGAAGTCTTAAAAGTTTTAAAAAAATATGAAACAAATCCTAAGGTTAAAATTAGATATAAAACCAAAAATGAACATATCTCCAAAACAAGTAATGAGGCACTAAAACTTGCAGTTGGAGAATATGTAGTATTTCTAGATCATGATGACAGATTAGCACCTTTTGCACTATCCGAAGTTGCCCAAACGATAGCAAAAAACAAAAGTACAAAGCTAATATACTCGGATGAAGATAAGATAGACCAAAAAGGTAATAGATTTGCACCATATTTTAAATCCGACTGGAATCCTGATCTGTTTTTTTCTCAAAACTATATCAATCATCTAACAGTGATAAAAAAAGAGATTATTGATAAGATAGGAGGATTTAAAGTAGGAGTTGAAGGCTCTCAAGATTATGATTTAATTCTTAGAAGCTTAAAGTACATCAAAGATGATGAGATAGTACATATACCAAAGATACTTTACCACTGGAGAGCGATAGAAGGTTCTAGTGCATATAGTGCTTTCGAAAAAGGCTATACAACCAAAGCAGGAATTAAAGCACTAAAAGACTATTTCCAAGACAAAGCTAAAGTTACTCAAGGCCTACTGCCAAATACTTATAAGATTGAATATCCGTTAGATAAAAAACCATTTATTTCTATAATCATCCCTACAAAAGATATGGTAGATATTTTAAAAAAATGTATAGCTTCCATTTTTGAAAAAACAAACTATGAAGATTATGAAATCATAATCATCAATAATAATTCAGTCAAAAAAGAGACATTTGATTATTTTGAGGTTATAAAACATAATAAAAAAATAAAAATTTTAGATTACAATAAGCCGTTTAATTATTCTAAGATAAATAATTTTGCCGTTTCAAAAGCTAAAGGCAATATTTTGGTTTTTATGAATAATGATATAGAGATTATTTCTCAAAATTGGCTTTGTGAAATGGTTAGACACAATCTAAGAAAAGAGATAGGAGTTGTCGGAACTAAACTATACTATCCAAATAATACAATACAACATGCAGGTGTTATTTTGGGTATTGGTGGAGTAGCAGGACACTCTCATAAGTATTTTTCAAAAGATGATGATGGATATTTTGCAAGATTAAAAATAGTTCAAAACTACTCTGCTGTTACTGGAGCTTTGATGAGTGTAAGAAGAGAGATTTTTGATGAAATTGATGGTTTTGAAGAGAAATTGATAGTGGCATTTAATGATATAGACTTTTGTTTAAAAGTTTTGAGTAAAGGTTATAGAAATTTATGGACACCATATGTAGAAGCGATACATTACGAGTCTATAAGCAGAGGCAAAGAGGACAATAATGAAAAAATCAAAAGATTTGCACAAGAAGTGGAGTTTATGAAAAATAAATGGAATGATGTTTTAATAAATGATAAATATTATAATCCTAATCTAACTTTACAAAAAGAAGATTTTTCTATAAGGGAAGATATAAATGAATAAGTTTTTTTATTTGCATATACCAAAAACGGCAGGTAGCTTTTTCAACAAATTTTTAAAAACTCAAAGTGATAATTTTTATGAACATATAGAAGTACATAGTTATGAAAAAAATGCTGATATATTATCCGGTCATATTCCTTATCCTCAAGCAAGTCATAAAGGATTTTTAGAAGATAGAAAAACAATAGTTTTGCTTCGAAATCCATTAGAACAAGTTATCTCTCATATCACATTTGTTAGAGAATTGGCAGAGCAGTCTGAAGAAAAAAGATTCAAATCACATGCTAAATCAATTCAAGAAATAGCTTTGAGATTAAAAGATACTGATTTATCTTCACACAAAGATATACAAAAACTAATAATTTGGCTTGAAGAGAATAACTTTTGGTTATTTCATGACTGTCAAACGAGGTATTTAGGTGGAGGGATTAGCAATATAAAACCAGCTAATCTAAATCTTGCCTTGAGAAATATAGAAAAAATAGATTATGTAGGTATTACAGATAGAATTAAAGAGTTTATGTTTCTTTTATACAAAAAAGAAAAATTTGAACTTATAGATATCACAACAGAAAATATGACGAAAAAGAGATATGGCCTTGATATCAATCAACTAGAAATAAGACAAGCTCTTCAGCCATTTTTACAAAATGATGCTATCATATATAGATATGCAAAAAAAAGGTTTATCGATGATTTATATGAAATAATCAAAAATATTGAGAATCAAAAAGGACCTAGGTTTTCTTGTTTAAGAATTGATATTTTATCTAAATATGCAGAAGAAGGATTAGTATGATTTTTTTTAAAAAAAATAAAACAAACAAAAAAGAATTAATTATAGGATTTGATGAAAAAAAATTTTTAGAAGCAAACCCAGATATAAAAGAAGCTATAGATAATGGAACAAATAACGATGTGTATGAACATCTTGAAAAATTTAGCTTGGAAGAAATTAGGCAAGGTATAAGGAAATTTCATTTAGATTTTGAACCTTTCAATGAAGTAATTTATCTCAACTGTTTTTCTGACATTAAAGAAGCAGTGGAAAAAGAAGAATTCAAATCAGCTTTTGAGCATTTTTGTCTATTTGGGTATAAAGAAATTATTAACGGCATAAGAGAATGGAACAGTTTTATTGCTGATATGAAACAGATAGTAGATGTGATAACCAAATCTGAATTGTTTGATAAAGATTTTTATGTATCTGTATATCCAGATGTTAAAAATTATAATATATCTCCTATTTGGCATTATGTTTTGTATGGATGGAAAGAAGGTAAAAATCCATCTGAGGATTTTGATACTTCTTATTATCTAAAAAGAAATAGTGATATTATACAATACAATATTAATCCATTTTATCACTATATACTGTATGGAAAAGGTGAAGGAAGGATTACAAAATCTCCAATTGTTGATTACGTTAAGATAAATAATACACTAAGTTTTTTCAAAAAAGAAAAATATATACCAACTATAAATGTTGATAAGCCTATTGAGATATTAATTCCTGTATATAATGGCTATGAATTTCTAGAGCCTTTATTAAAATCTATTATAAAAAACACATTTATTCCTTTTAGAGTATTGATTTGTGATGATAGAAGTCCAGATAAAAAAGTGTATCCTTTTTTGAAACAATTTGTAAAAGATTATAAAGATTTTGATATTTTGTTGTTCCAAAATGAAAAAAATAAAGGCTTTGTAAATACAATTAATAAATTGGCACAATATGTAGAAAATCATTTTGTTATATTAAATACTGATACAGAAGTTCCGCCTTTTTGGTTAGAGAGATTGATGGCTCCAATTTTTAGAGATGATTCTGTTGCTTCTACAACTCCTTTTACTAATGCTGGAACTATATGTAGTTTCCCTAATTATTTAGAGGATAATCCAATTTTTGAAAATCTAACTGTTGAAGCTATTGATGATAGCTTTACTTATATAGATGATACAAAACATATAGAAATCCCAACAGGTGTTGGATTTTGTATGGGTGTAAATAAAAATGTAGTAGATAAATTAGGAATGTTTGATACAGTATTTGGGAAAGGATATGGTGAGGAAAATGATTTTTGTCAAAGAGCTATTGCCAATGGTTATAGAAATTTGCATATTCCTAACTTGTTTGTTTATCATAAACATGGAGGTTCCTTTCTTAGTGAAGAAAAACAAAGATTGATTAATCAAAACTCAAAAATTCTTCTTGAGAGATATCCAAACTATGATTATGATGTACAGCAAACTATCAAAAAAAATCGATTTAAACATTTAAGAGACTTCATAAAACTACTGTTACTCTCAAATAAATATAAATCTTTCTTATTTTTTGATCATAATTTAGGGGGAGGAGCAAACCATTATCTTGATGACAAAATAAAAGATATACAAACAAATGATGAAAAAAGTGTAATTTTTTTGATTAGGTATGATTTCCAAAATGAAAAAGGATTTTTGATAGAAACAATATATCAAAAAGAAGTTTTAAAATATTATGCCGAAACATTTGATGAATTGAAAAGTTTTTTAGGCTTGATGTCTTATAATGAAATCTTTATAAATTCTCTAGTTTCATATAACAATATACAAGATATGCTAGAGTTTATTTTAACTATAAAAGAATTTAACAAAGCCAAACTAATAGTACCTATACATGATTATTTTCCTGTATGTCCAAACTATAATCTCTTAAATGAAAATTATACATATTGTAATATCCCAACTGATTGTAATGATTGCATTAATTGTTTGATAAAAAATAGTGGAGAGTTTAAGATATTTGAACAGACTATAGATATAAAACAATGGAGAAAAAATTGGAGTATTTTCCTAGAAAAAGCAGATGAAATTCTTTGTTTTTCAACATCCTCAAAAAATATTGTAAAAAAAGCTTATAATGATTTGGATATTACCATTAATGTCATACCGCATGACATTAATAGTAAGTATGATAAAATATATGATGCCAATTTAAAAAACAAAAAACAAAAAATCATAGGAATTTTAGGAGGTATTAATATTCCTAAGGGTGCTTTAATTGTTAAAGAGCTAGTTGAATTTATTGAAAAAAATAATCTTAATATTAAAGTAGTTTTGATAGGAAATATCTCAGAAAAAATAAATTCACCTGTTTTTTATGAAACAGGAAGATACAAACCTGAAGAGTTACCAGAATTGGTCAAAAAATTAGGTATAACAGAATTTTTGATTCCTTCTATATGTCCAGAGACATATTCATATACCACTGATGAAATTATGCAGTTGGGTTATCCTTTGAGTGTTTTTGATATAGGTGCTCCTGTTGAGAGAGTTAAAAAATATGAAAATGGTAATATAATATCTTCATTAGATGAATTTTTAAGTGAATTAAGCAATCCTATAAAGAATAACTTAAACGGAGCGAAAAAATAAAAAAGACAATAGTCTAGTAACAGAAAAATTTCAAAGAACACTTTCAAGAGAGTTTGTCTCTTGGAATTGTTTGATTTTTGAAG
>Ga0256913_10001376_pt1 | contig 12520 bp, 8 predicted proteins | sample Axial_MatmetaG_FD_185970 | JGI IMG/M metagenome (GOLD analysis project Ga0256913, IMG submission 185970) | Deep-sea worm associated microbial mat communities from Axial Seamount, Juan de Fuca Ridge, Pacific Ocean - Axial_Mat | ecosystem: Environmental > Aquatic > Marine > Oceanic > Microbial...
AAATTTTATATTTCCCTCTTCTTATTTTTAGAAAAAATTTAAGCAACCCTGTTTGGTTCTGGCTTGTCCAGGTTAGGAATTATAATTCGTCCACAGAAATAGTAATTGATCCGCTATTGGGGCTTGGTTACCGGCTTGCAGACTTTCAGTCTGCTTTTGTTTTTTATCTGTTTCACAGGGCGTTGCCCTGCGTTATTGCTTACAGACTTTCAGTCTGTTTTTACTCTATTTTTAAAATAACTAATAATTGCAAACCCCGAATCCGTAGTATTCAAATGTTTATAGAAACTCTTGTAAGTAGAGAGGGAGGAAGAATCGGTTATAATAATTTGTCTGAAAGACAAAAATGTGAATAACCTCGGGTATCGCCCGGGGAATAACGTAACCAGCAAACTCAACCCCGAAGAGGGTTGAGCTTTTGGAATGCTTTTTATTAAAACTATCATTACTGTCCGGATAAAATTACAGATTACTTCGTTTCACTGCCAATGACAGGTAAATTTCCATGTCATCTCAATCCGTCGGCTGACGGAGAGAGATCTCTTCAATCCAACAGATTTCTCTCCGTCGACAAAGACGGAGAAGCAATCTGTATAATATCTATAATTTTGTCGGACAGTAGTGAAATTTTATATTTCCCGCTTCTTATTTTTAGAGAAAATTTAAGCAACCCTGTTTGGTTCTGGCTTGTCCAGGTTAGGAATTATAATTCGTCCACAGAAATATTAATTGATCCCTCGTGTTTGGTTCTTGCCGAACGAATTGATACAATTTATAACTGGCTGAAAAAAGAGAGACTCGACGACCAGTTCCATCCGTCGTACACACGAATGACTCCGGCACACCACATCTTTCGCTATTTATCGCTGGCCGCCCATCACAGTGACTGCGTAATATTATCTCTTGTTTTGCATACATACTTATAATTTTTACAGAACGTCTTTTGAAGACATTCCGGATTGTTATAAGTGGTATATTTTAGATTAATAGATAGGGTGCTTTTAGATTAAAATAAATAAGTTCGGCGCACATAATGAAAAAATTAATTGAAAAATAGATAATTTATTTATATTTGTCGTTACCTTTTTTTTTTGAAAAAATAATTAAGAGTTCTTTCTCTTTTAAACAAATTAAAAAAGATTACCCATAATTTGATTTGGGCTATAACTTAAATTAAAAAATAAACGAAATAACTTAATTGAATTTTAAAGTCCTGTATATCAGGAAATAGAATTACAATTATATTACTTACTAATTAACCATTTAAATTAAAATTTATGCGAAAGCTTTTTTTGATTTTTTCGATGTATTTTGCACTGCTAGGCAGTGCTTATGCACAGCAAACGGTAACTGGTACAGTTACTGGAGATGACGGCAGCAGCCTTCCTGGCGTGACCGTAGTTGAGAAAGGAACAAGTAATGGTACAATTACCGACATAAACGGTAAATACACAACGACTGTTCCATCTGACGCTGTTCTTGTATTTTCTTTTGTTGGTATGAAAACTACTGAAGAAGTTGTTAACGGTCGTTCTACAATTGATGTCACAATGAACACCAGCTCTATTGGTGTTGACGAGGTTGTTGTAACTGCATTGGGTATTAAGCGAAGTAAAAAATCGCTCACCTATGCATCGCAACAAGTTGACGGAGATGAGCTTATGAAAGCAAAAGGAACAAACTTCATGGATGCTTTGAGTGGCAAAGCTGCAGGTATGGAGATTAAGAAAAGTTCCTCAGGAGCTGGAGGTTCTACCAGAGTAATTTTAAGGGGTTTCAAATCGCTTGGCGGAAGTAGCGAACCACTTTATGTTATTGATGGTATTCCTATAATGAACATCAAACGTGGCCAACCAGGCATGTGGGGTGGTACTGACCAGGGTGATGGTTTATCACAACTTAATCCGGATGATATTGAAAGCATCAATGTTTTAAAAGGATTAAATGCATCTATTCTTTATGGAAGCCAGGGAGCTAACGGAGTTGTGCTCATTACAACTAAAAGTGGTAAGCAAGGCAAAACAAAAGTATCGTTGAGCTCAACAACTACATTCGAGAGCGTTCTTATTTATCCCGAATTGCAGTTTGACTATGGTGCAGTTAATGGTGCTAAAGAGAGTTGGTCAACAACCAAAGGAGGTACTAATTATTCGGAACAACAAATGAAGGATTTTTTCCAAACAGGAAATAATTTAATTAATAGTGTAACTGTAAGCGGTGGAAATAATATAACTACTGCCTATTTCTCTTACTCTAATACTTCTGCAAAAGGTATTGTTCCAAATAATAAATACGGAAAGAACAATCTTTCTTTTAAACAATCGACTAAACTTTTCGATGATAAATTAACATTAAGTTCCAATGTTATGTTATCATCAGAGAAAGTCAATAATCGTAATCCTGCCGGATATTACCTGAACCCTTTGACCGGGCTTTACAATTTCCCGAGAGAGAGAAATTGGGAAGATTACAAAAACAATTACAAAGTTTTTGATGACTCAAGGAATATGTACACGCAAAACGTATATGTTGTTGACCATCACCTGAGTAATCCTTACTGGATTATTAACATGCAACCCATCGAAGAGAAAACTCAAAGATTGATTGCAAATGCATCTGCAGATTATAAATTAACAGATGAATTATCGCTTATTGTAAGGGGAACATACGATTATGTTGATTGGGGTAGAACCCAGAAGAGTGCTGCCGGTTCGAACGTTACCAACGTTTCTGCAAACGGAACTTATATTTTTGGTGACAGAACAGATAGTAAAAGTTATGCCGATGCATTGTTAAAATATAATAACGATTTCGGCAAGGTAAGTGTTATTGGATATGTTGGCTCAAGTTATAGTAAGAATAAATGGAGTGGTATAGGAGGAAATAACGGAACAAACAATCTGTTATATCCAAATGTTTTTTCAACCCAAAACTATCCAACAAATATTGTTATAAGTGAATATGGTGGAGAAAAGATTTTACAATCGGTTTATGGAAGTGCTACTGTTGGATATAACGATATGTTTTATGTAGATATTTCTGGTCGTAACGATTGGTCGTCAACTCTTATCGGAACTGAAGATGGAGCCTCTTATTTTTATCCATCAGTTGGAGCCGTTGTACTCCTGAGCAATATATTTACAATGCCCGATTTTATTTCATTTATGAAAGTTAGGGCTTCAAGTGCAAAAGCAGCAAAAGAGGTACCATGGAATGCTATTCGGTCTGACCATAGCATATCTGGAGCTCTTGGTGGTATTAATAGAAATACCAGACAGCCTTGGACAAACTTAAAACCTGAGTTAATAACAAGTAACGAGTTTGGTGCTGAAATGAGATTTTTCAAAGGACGACTCGGATTTGATTTTACCTACTATCATAACAAAAGTACCGACCAGTTCCTGAATGTGGCTTTACCACCGGAAGAAAAGGGAGAATATACAACGAAGAATATTAATGTTGGTGAAATTGTAAATAAAGGAGTTGAGTTGACTGTTGATGCAACACCGGTAAGAACTAATTCTCTTGAATGGAAAACTTCAATTAACTTCCATACTAACACAAACGAAATTGTAGAATTAGATCCTGATAACCCTAACCGTACAATCAATATGGGGTCTTCTGAAGGTTATAGAACTTTCCTTAGAAAAGGTGGTTCTTACGGTGATTTATACGGTTGGAAATTTAGGAGAAATGAAGCTGGACAGATTATGCTTGATGAAACTACTGGTCGTCCGTTGAAAGCGGATAAAAGGTACGACCCGGATGATTTGTCAGTAGGATATTTGGGAAATTTAGAGCCAGACTTTAGCCTTGGATGGAACAACAATATTCAAGTTGGTAGTTTCAACATAGGAGCCCTTATTACTGGAAAATTTGGTGGCAAAGTGGTTAGCCAGACCGAAGCGATGCTTGATGGTTGGGGAGTAAGTAAAAGAAGTGGCGAAGGAAGAGATCAGGGTTATGTTGAAATAAACGCTATTCAGGGAACTACTCCTGTTACCCAGATTTCTGCTTTCGATTTATATGCAGAAGGTGGTGGTACAGGAGGTAGAAATGGAATCATTGAACCTTATGTTTACGATAGAACAAATATTCGTTTAAGTCAGCTATCGGTTGCGTATGATTTTAGTATTAAAAAAGGTATTGATAGGTTAACATTATCACTTGTAGGTCAAAACCTATTTATATTCTATAAGAAAGCACCTTTCGATCCCGAGTTGACTATGAGTACAAATAATTATGCGCAGTCTCTCGATAATTTTAATTTACCTGCGACAAGAACCTATGGTTTTAATATAAAAGTAACATTCTAAAAATTAAAGAATTATGAAAAAAATATTTTTTGCAATTATATTGACACTTGCCGTCTTCGCATGTACCGATAATTTCGAAGAGGCAAACAGAAATAATTATCTCATCTCAGATGAAGAATTAGATCAGGATTTTAACCGACTTGGTTCTCCGTTTCAATCCCTATTAAGTAATCAGTTTGGGGGTCAGGTTGAGGAAGACCTTTGTCACGACAATTGGACCCGTATGCTTGGAACTCCTACACCTTTTGTAGGTGGTGTTAATAATACGACTTACTACGTAAGATGGAATTATTACTGGGGTAGAATATACAATCGTGTAATGTCGCCAGCGGCTCAGGTTATTAAGCAAGCCGATGAGGGTGGTTACGACGTGTTTTCTGCTTGGGCAAAACTATTACAAATATATGGTATTTCTAAACTTACTGCATATCATGGACCGGTAATTTATTCGAATTATGGTGTATCAGGAAAAGCAAATATATACGACAGCGAACCGGAACTTTACAATAAATTATTTGCCGATTTAGATGCTGTACAGAGTGTATTCTCAGCAAATAAAGATTATCAAGGTTTAAAAAAGTTTGATGCCAGTTATAATGGTGACATGGCCAAGTGGAGCAAACTTATTAATTCCTTACGTCTTAGGTTAGCTATGAGAATAGTGAAGGCAAATGCAAATCTTGCCAAAACACAGGGAGAGAAAGCATTAAATCATCCTGATGGACTACTCAGTTCAAATGGAGATAACTTTCTGATTTCTCTTTATGGAAGAAAATTACCGATGAACGTAATTTGTTTCGAGTGGGGAGATACTCGTATGGGAGCAGCAATGGAATCGTTCTTAGTTGGACTAAAAGATAATAGGATCGCAAGTTACTTTGCTCCTGCAACAGACAATACTCTTTATCCCGATCATCCTGATTGGCCATATAAAGGTATCCACAGTGGAGCTTTTCTTGAAGCAAAAGATCAAAGGTTAACTTATTCTACAGTGAATGAATCTTTTAAATCAGTAAAGTCCAGAAGGGCATTTACATATTCGGAAGTCTGCTTATTGAAAGCTGAAGCCGCATTAAGAGGCTGGAATGGTGCTGGTGATGCAAAAACCAATTACGAAGATGGAGTAAAAGCATCATTTGCTGATTGGGGAGCCGGAGGTGTTGATGCATATCTGGCTGATGCAACCAGTACTCCAATCGACTATGTAGATCCAAAAGAACCAAGGAATAATTGGACCAGCCGAACTGATGTAACAGTAGCCTGGAACGATACAGATTCTAATGAATTAAAATTGGAGAAAATCATAACTCAAAAATGGATTAACAATTTTACAAATTCTAATGAAGCATGGGTTGACCATCGAAGAACTGGTTATCCTAAACTTCCTTATAATACGAAAAATGACAGTAATGCTGACTGGGGAGTTATTGCTCCTGACGACTTCCTGAGAAGGATGCCGTTTATTAATGGCGAACGTGATAATAATCCTGATGGCGTTGCTGATGCAACTAACAAGTTAGGCGGACCAGATGAGATTGGAACGCACTTATGGTGGGATACAGGTGGTCCAAACTTTTAATAACTAATATATACTTTAAGAAACCGTCACATAACCAGTTTATGCGACGGTTTCTTATTTATAGGCAACCTTTGTGCGATAAAAAAACTATCAGTCATCTGTAAAAAACTCAATTCATTTAGCTTTTGGAAAATTGAGCGGAGCGAATTGAAAATCGACCTTAGTCAAATAACGAATGCGAGGCCAAACAAGTAATTTTTAAAATGTTATTTTTTTCTTTACAAGGCAAATAATTCAAGCATAATCCGTCAATCGACAGGTTTAATTATTCGCCAAAAAAAAGGGAACCTTCCTACCAGCCAGACAGGAAAGAACGATACAAAAAAAGCTATGTGATTTGAGTAATTAATCCCTATATTATCAAAATAGACATTCTTTCCTTCAACACAAATATTTTACCTTATAAAAATCACTTTCATAAAAAAGCTATTTATATTTGCAGGTAATATTAAAACTTCTGTAATAAGATATTAAATTCAAACAAAATGGTAAATCACGAATATGTAAACCGGATTGTAAACCTTACCGATCCGTCGAAAAACATCATCTACAACATGTCGCTGGAAGAGGCAACCGAGATTGTAAAATCGGGCGATGCCGATGCAGTACGAACCATCGACGGGCAGTTTGCAATTGTAGCTTTCGAAGGCAAAACCATTCGAATGGCAAGATCGATTGGTCGCCCGATGCGCTTTTTTATTGCAAAATTAATGGCCGGCCCATGTTTGGTTCTTGCCGAACGAATTGATACAATTTATAACTGGCTGAAAAAAGAGGGACTCGACGACCAGTTCCATCCGTCGTACACACGAATGGCTCCGGCACACCACATAACAACAATTGAGCTATTGGGATGCCCCGACCCAAGTCCGGTGTACACCCGTTTTTTTGCTCCTACTCGAAATAAATTAAAACACCAGAGTATCGAGGAAATCGGGAAACTATACATTGGCACACTCTACGAGGAGATAAAAAAATGGCTGAAATACGAAGCAAAAGAGGGCCCGATTGGCGTTACTTTTTCAGCAGGAGTCGATAGTGGCTCAGTATTTTTGCTGACCTACCACGCGCTGCTCGAATTGGGCGAAAGTCCGTCGCGATTAAAAGCATTCACTTTAAGTATCGACGGAAAAGGAGAAGATCTGAAACAGGCACGCGATTTTTTAAAGGCGCTGAATCTTGAACTTTTTCTGGAGCCCATCGAAGTCGATTCTTCGGAACTGGACTGGAAAACAGCCATTAAAGTTGTTGAAGATTATAAACCGCTCGACATTCAGGATGCAACAATGAATCTTGCTGTTTTAAAAGGAATAAGACTCCGCTACCCCGACTGGAAATACATTATCGACGGCGACGGTGGCGACGAAAACCTAAAAGATTACCCCATTGAAGAAAACCCGGAATTAACAATTCGCAGCGTACTCAATAATATGATGTTGTACCACGAAGGCTGGGGCGTTGGGAAATGGAAACATTCGTTAACCTACTCGGGCGGATTAAGCAGAGGATATATGAGAACTTATACAACTGCCGAACTGACCAATTTCTCGGCATTCAGCCCGTACACTTTAGAAAATGTAATCGAAATTTCCGAAGGAATTCCGTTTATTGAATTAACAGAATGGGATCACGAAAAACTGTATGATTTAAAAGGGCAGGTTGTTGCAAGCGGAGTAAAAGCAATTACCGGAATGGATATGCCGGTTTTCGAAAAACGAAGATTTCAACACGGTGTGGTAACCAAAGACTCGTTCGATAAACTTTTCCCCGAAGAGGAGATTGAATACCGCCGTGAGTTTTTATCCATTTATGAATAAAACGCCAAAATTCAGGATCGACAATCAATGGATTACTTCTTTAAGAGGTAAAAAAAACTCCGTTGATTCGTTCGAACCTTACCTTTATTTTAATGAAAAAGAGCGGACTTCATCGGGCGAAACCGAAGAGGTGTCCGCTCTTTTTTTAACCAACTCCGAGTGCCCGTTTAAATGTTTAATGTGCGACCTTTGGAAAAACACAACCAACTCGCCGGTTCCTGAAGGTGCAATTCCACAACAAATAGAACTGGCACTGTCGAAACTCCCAAAAACCAACCACCTGAAACTTTATAACAGCGGCAGTTTTTTCGATAACCGGGCAATTCCGGAATCAGACTACGAAAAAATTGCGAAACTGATTTCCGGTTTTAAAACGGTTACCGTTGAAAGTCATACCGCTTTTATAACCGAAAGCGTTCTCCGTTTCAATGAAATGATAAAACCTCAATTGCAGGTTGCAATCGGACTGGAAACGGTTCATCCCAAAATACTCCCGCTTCTCAATAAAAAAATGACATTGACCGATTTCGAGAATTCGGTTAATTTTCTCGTTTCGCACAAAATAAATACACGCGCTTTTATTCTGCTTCGTCCCCCATTTCTTTCTGAAAAAGAAGGAGTTACCTGGGCAAAGAAATCGATTGATTTTGCCTTTAAATCAGGCGTATCGGCTTGCACGGTAATTCCGGTAAGAGCCGGAAACGGAGCAATGGATTATCTTGCAAAAAACGGTTATTTCGAACAGCCAAAAATCGAATCGCTCGAAAAGGTGATTGAATACGGAATCGGATTAAACAATGGCGATCTATTTGCCGATTTATGGGATCTCGAAAAATTCTCGGATTGTAACAACTGTTTTGAAAAGAGAAAAGAGCGACTTACACAAATGAACCTGACTCAAAAAGTATCTCCCGGAATCAATTGTTTCTGTTCGGAATGATGCTCAAAACACAGCCCTTCAAATCTGTTTTTGTTTTGTGTATTATCCTTTTTCTTGTCGGCTGACAATTGTATTAAACAATAAGTTTTCATTATTTCCTCATTACAACAACAACAATAAACAATCTAAACTCTGCGTACCTGCTGATTTTCAGCACATCACAAATTTCAAAAAAGATAAAAAAACAGGAGAGTTGTTCCGCCGAAAAAAAAGAATAAAAACAGGATTCGAATTTCTCCATAAAATTCATTAAAAAAAGATAAAATGGTCTTGATAAATTATTATTTTTGTTTCTACTAAATTAAACACCTGACTAATTAAAATATGACTAAAAAAACAAAATCTATTTTCTTACTTCCAAAATATCAGTTTATATATTTTCTTTTAATAACCGGGTTATTACTGAATAGCTGCCAGTCGAACAACAGTTCAGAAAAGAAAGAACTTCCGCCGGCAAACGACGACTATTTTCAAAATATTATTGAAGGTACGGGAATCGATCTTATTCGCACTTTGGGCGACGAGCACCTGAGTAATCTGGTGGAATCGGATGGCGGTGGCGCGGCATTTCTCGATTACGACCAGGACGGTTATTTAGATCTTTATGTAAGCAACGCGAATTTCAACGAAATTTTAAGTAAAAACGAAACCAAGCCCGACATAAAAGATTCGGAAAGTAAACTCTACCGGAACCTTCACGACGGCACTTTTGAAGATGTAACAAAAAAAGCAAAAGTAGGCGACCTCGGTTACGGGATGGGCGTTACAATCGGCGATTTTAACAACGATGGTTACCCCGATATTTACCTGAGTAATTTTGGCGCAAATGTTCTCTACAAAAACAACGGCAACGGAACATTTACCGACGTAACAAAAAAAGCCGGTGTTGCCGGAAACGATTGCAGTACAGGCGCTGTCTGGCTCGATTACGACAACGACGGACTACTCGATTTATATGTTGGCAACTACATTAAATTCGACCCGAAATATAACCTGCATTATGCACCCGACGGGTTTCCCGGACCGATGGCGTACGATGGCGTACCCGATATTTTATACCATAACCTGGGCAACGGAAAATTCGAAGATGTTACCAAAGCAATGAATGTTTTTAACCGCGACGGCAGAGCAATGGGCGTGGGTGCCACCGACTACGACAACGACGGATTTATGGATATTTTCGTATCGAACGACCATATGGTAAATTACCTCTACCACAACAACAACGGAAAAGTTTTTGAAGACCGTGGAATTCAGTCGGGCGTAGGATTTAACCAAATGGGAGAAGCCACAATTAGTATGTCGGTTGATTTTGCCGATTATAACAACGACGGGTTAATGGATCTTTTTGTATCGGACAATGCATACTGCTCGCTGCACCAAAATCGCGGGAATGGCGTATTTAGCGAGATGTCGTATAAAGCCGGTATTGCAGTTGCCTGCGGGCAGTTTGTTGGCTGGGCAACTTCGTTTCTCGATTACGATAACGACGGCGACCTCGACCTGTTTAAAGTAAACGGCGAATTAAAACACCTTTACGGACAGGAAGACCAGCTCTTCGAGAATAACGGCGACGGAACTTTTACCGATGTTTCGACGCAGCGCGGTGCCTATTTTCAGGAAGAGCACGTTGGGCGCGGTGCCTGTTTTGGCGACTACGACAACGATGGCGATGTTGATGCATATATTTCGAATCTCGAAGAGCCGGGGTCGTTTCTGCGAAATAATAAAGGCAACCAAAACAACTGGATAATTCTGAATTTAATTGGCGACACCAGCAACCGCGACGCTGTTGGAGCAAGGGTAACAATAAGTGCCGGCGGCGAAAAACAGTACACGCAGAAAAAAAGTTCGGGCGGCTATCTTTCTACAAACGACCCGCGCCTGCATTTCGGGTTAAAGAAAAATACAATGGTCGATTCAATTGAAATAATCTGGCCATCGGGAAAAGTTCAAAAATTAGAGAATGTAAAAGCAGGTCAAATTCTCACCATTAAAGAATCTGAAGCAAAAAACTAATGAACCTAAAGAATAAAATTATTGCAATCGGACTTTTTGTAACTACTGTTCTTTTGGGTAGTTACATAACTTCGTGTACCAGCCAATCATATAAAAAGATGGTTGTTTTCACACGGGTTCCGGTTAACAAAACTGATATCGGGAAAGATCTCCCCCACCTTTTTACAGGAGCCGGATTATCGGCAATCAGCCAGTCGGGCACAAATAACGAAGCGGTTAATTTAACACCCGATTTCTATTCGGCCTGTTCGCCGCACGTTTCGTACGATGCACAACACCTTCTTTTTTTGGGTCAAAAAGAAGAAAACGATTTATGGCAGGTTTGGGAAATGGATTTAAAAAGCAAGACCAGCAGGCAAATTACAAATTGTAAAATGTCGTGCAACAGTGTGTGTTACCTGCCCGGAAACCGGATTGCATTCAGCAAAGAGATGAAGGACAAAAAGAGGGGGATTAATTCGAATACACTTTTTGCGATGAACTTTGACGGTACAAATTTAGAACAGATAACATTTCATCCGCACGACGATTTTATTTCAACTGTACTAAAAGAAGGTAGAATTCTAATAAACAGCCGACAGGTTTTTCCTAAGAAAGGGAAAACAAAATTACTTGCCATGCGGCCAAATGGAACAAAAGCGGAACTGTTTTATTCCGACGATTCAAGCACTGTTTACGGGCAGTGTGTCACCGAACAAAACGGATTGATATATTTAACCGAACAAAATCAGGATACGAACAGTAAAGTTGACATTGTTTCGGTTTCGTATAACCGACCGTTACATTCTAAAATAAATTACACTTCCGGCATTCCGGGTAATTTCTATTGGGTTTTACCTCTTTCTGCTGAGAAAATGATTGTTTCGTACCGGTCACCCGACTCAAAAAATATTGGTTTGTGGAATTTCTCGTTAACCGAAAAATCGATTTCGGAACCATTGTACAACAATGCTGAGTTCAACTGTTTCGAACCGGTTTTAATTCAGCCATACAACCGCCCGCGCAAACTGCCTAACGATATGAACAAGGCGCAATCTTCGGGGTCGTTGCTTTGCACAAACATTAATTTAACCGGAACAAAAACCACCAACGCAACAAAGATTGAGCTGCTTGGCCTGGAAAAAAGTCTGGGTATAATTGAAATGGAAAAAGACGGTTCGGTTTATTTAAGTGTTGTCGCCGATACTCCGGTTCGCATTCAAACGCTCGATGCTGACAACAACATTGTTTCGGGCCCGTCGGAATGGATTTGGGTGCGCCCGTTCGAACGCCGCGGATGCATTGGATGCCACGAAAACCACGAGTTAGTTCCGCAAAACACTGTACCAATGGCTATTAACAAGTGGCCGGTAGTTGTACCCGTCGACTCGACCCAACAAAATAAAAAAAGTGAAATAACCAAAGTAAGTGAGATGAAATGATGAAGAAAAGAAAGTTATTTTATCTGTTGATAATCGTCATAATAATTGGATTTATAAGTGTTCCCGCGCGTAAAAAAGCGAGAAAACACGTTGATTATATTACAGCGACCAATGACCACCCGCTCAACTGTTTATCGTGTCATTTATATACGCAACGCTCCGGGTTTCTGGCAAAAATGATAAATGCCGATTATTTATCGCCCTACAATCTGGCAATTTCGCCCGACGGAAAAAGGTTGTATGTAGTAGCTCAGGAAGGAAACAAACTGCTTGTTGTCGACACAAAAACCGACAAGGTAATCGACAAAATAGCAGTGGGAACACAACCGCACACCGTGGTAATTACCCACGATGGAAAGAGAGCGTTTGTCAGCAACGAGTGGGACGATACCGTTTATATCATCGACCTTGCCACATCGAACGTAACC
>Ga0256913_10001377_pt1 | contig 12519 bp, 10 predicted proteins | sample Axial_MatmetaG_FD_185970 | JGI IMG/M metagenome (GOLD analysis project Ga0256913, IMG submission 185970) | Deep-sea worm associated microbial mat communities from Axial Seamount, Juan de Fuca Ridge, Pacific Ocean - Axial_Mat | ecosystem: Environmental > Aquatic > Marine > Oceanic > Microbial...
ATTATAATGAAATTATCTGTTAGTTTATGAAAATCACCTTTTTAGGAACAGGAACTTCACAGGGAATACCGGTGGTTGCATGCCCGTGCGATGTATGCCGGAGCAACGATATTCACGACAAACGCCTCAGAACCTCAATATTGATAGAAACCGACGATAAAACATTTACCATTGATGCCGGCCCTGATTTCAGGTATCAGATGCTTAAAAACCGTGTTAACCACCTTGATGCCATACTGATTACCCACAGCCACAAAGATCATATCGGCGGACTCGACGACGTACGTTCATACAACTACCTGCAACGAAAAGCCATGGATATTTATGCAGCTCCTGCCCATCAGGAGGAGATCAAAAGAGAGTACTCTTACGCTTTTCAGGAATATCCTTATCCGGGTGTGCCCAGTTTTAATTTAATTGATATAGATGACAAACCGTTCTTTATGGGTGCGACAAAAATAATTCCTGTTCCGGTAATGCACATGAGCATGGAGGTTACAGGTTTCAGAATTGGCGATTTTGCATACATCACCGATGCCAATTACATTCCCGGTAACATGCTGGCCCGGCTGCTCGACTGTAAAGTTATTGTATTAAACGCATTACGAAAAAAACATCACCTCTCTCACTACAACCTCGAAGAAGCGGTTAACGTATTAAACTTTTTGCGTCCTCAAAAAGCATACATCACCCATATCAGCCACCTAATGGGTTTTCATAAGGAAGTAAACAAAGAACTGCCCGGTTTTATCGAAATGGCTTACGACGGATTGAAAATTGAGCTGTAATGCCCTTGCCGGATTAAAATTTATGACATATCCGTTTGTTTACTATTTTTGCACCTCTTAAAATTAAAAATATCGACAGATGGATTTACCCGGCAAATACAACCCTGCCAATACCGAAGAAAAATGGTACAGCTACTGGATGGAAAAAAAATATTTTCATTCGGAGCCCGATGATCGCGAACCATACACCATAGTAATACCTCCGCCCAACGTAACTGGTGTTTTACACATGGGCCACATGCTCAACAACACGTTACAGGATGTAATGATCAGGCGCGCACGCATGCAGGGAAAAAATGCCTGCTGGGTTCCGGGTACCGACCATGCCTCCATTGCCACCGAAGCAAAAGTTGTAAACAAACTTAAAGAAGAGGGAATCAGCAAAGAGGATATCGGTCGTGAAAAATTTTTAGAACACGCCTGGGAATGGAAAGAAAAACATGGCGGTATTATTTTGGAACAACTTAAAAAGCTGGGGGCTTCGTGCGACTGGGATCGGACTAAATTCACCATGGACCCCGATCTTTACGAATCGGTAATTGATGTTTTTATCGACCTTTACAACAAAGGGCTTATTTACCGCGGTGTCCGCATGATAAACTGGGACCCGAGCGCCCAAACGGCCGTTTCCGATGAGGAAGTTATCCATAAAGAGGTTCCCGGAAAATTGTACTATCTGCGTTATCAGGTGGAAGGCGAAAACGACTACATCATTATTGCCACCACCCGCCCCGAAACCATTTTGGGCGACACCGCCATATGTGTACATCCCGATGATGAAAGATTTAAAAAGTTTCATGGCAAAAAGGTTATCGTTCCGCTGGTTAACCGGCCCGTACCTGTTATTACCGACGAATATGTTGACAGGGAGTTTGGAACGGGAGCCCTTAAAATTACCCCGGCACACGATATAAACGATTACGAAATCGGTTTAAAACATAAACTGGAAACCATCGACATTTTTAACGATGACGGAACCTTAAACGAAGCCGCCCGGTTATTTACAGGCAAAGACCGCTTTACGGTTCAAAAAGAGATTGTTCCCGAACTGGAAAAAGCAGGTAATCTTGTTAAAATTGAAGATTATATCCACAATGTCGGTTTTAGCGAACGTACCAACGCGGTTATCGAACCCAAACTTTCGTTGCAGTGGTTCTTAAAAATGAACGAACTTGCAAAACCGGCCCTCGACGTGGTGATGAACGATGAAATCAAATTTCATCCCGCCAAATTTAAAAACACCTACAAACACTGGATGGAAAATGTCCGCGACTGGTGTATATCGCGTCAGTTGTGGTGGGGACAACGTATTCCGGTTTACTATTTGCCCAACGGTGAGATGGTGGTAGCAAAATCAAAAGAGGAAGCGGTTGAAAAAGCAAAAACCGAATTTGATATGCCCCAACTAACTGCCGCCGACCTAAAACAGGACGAAGATGTAATGGACACCTGGTTCTCTTCATGGCTATGGCCCATCAGCGTTTTCGACGGCATTCGTAACCCCGACAATAAAGAGATCAACTATTACTACCCCACCAACGATTTGGTAACGGGGCCTGATATTATCTTTTTCTGGGTTGCCCGTATGATTATGGCCGGCAAAGAGTACCGTAACGAGGTTCCTTTTAAAAATGTATATTTTACCGGTATTGTTCGCGACAAACTGGGGCGCAAAATGTCGAAAACCCTCGGCAACTCCCCCGACCCCATCAAACTTATTAATCAATACGGTGCCGATGGTGTTCGTGTGGGTATGTTACTTACGGCACCTGCCGGTAACGACCTCCCTTTCGATCCTGCACTTTCGGAACAAGGCCGTAATTTCAGCAATAAAATCTGGAATGCCCTGCGTTTGGTAAAAGGATGGGAGATAGATAAAGATGTTGAACAACCGGAACATAACAAACTGGCTGTTGAATGGTTTGAAGCCCGTTTTAACCAAACACTGGCAACCATTGAAGATCATTTCTCAAAATACAGAATTTCGGATGCCCTGATGGCAACCTATAAACTTATCTGGGACGACTTTTGCTCGTGGTACCTCGAAATGATTAAACCTCCTTATCAAAAACCATCCGACCAAAAAACCTACGAAGCCACCATACGCTTTTTTGAGGAGTTGATGAAAATCCTTCACCCGTTTATGCCGTTTATTACCGAAGAGATATGGCATTTGCTGGCCGAACGTAAAGAGGGTGACGATATTATTGTAAGCCGTATGCCCGTTTCAAAACCTTACGACCAAAAAATAATTGACGCTTTTACACGGGCCTCCGAAATCATTCTCGGAATCCGTAACGTACGAAAAGATAAAAACATCCCCAACAAAGAAACCATTGAACTTAAAGTTAAATCGGGAGAATCTGCCGATTGTTTGCTTTATCCTTTGGTTGCCAAAATGGGAAATGTTGAAAGCATCGAAATGGTTAACGATCAACCCTCGGGTGCCGTTACCTTTATTGTAAGGTCGCAGGAGTATTATGTACCGCTGGCTGGCACCATCGACGTGGAGGCCGAACTTGCAAAACTCACCGAGGAGCTAAATTACACCAAAGGTTTTCTTAAATCGGTGGTTAAAAAACTTTCCAACGAACGCTTTGTAAACAACGCACCTGCCGCTGTAGTTGATAAAGAACGCAGGAAACAGGCAGATGCCGAAGCCCGGATAAAAGTATTGGAAGAGCAGATTTCAAACCTTAAGGGATAATGGTTTATGCCTGTCATTGCCAAAAATCCTGAAAAGTTTTTATATCTTGCCCCAAACCTTTAATTATCCGCTATGAAAAAGCACATACTACTGTTTTCATTATTACTGTTATTGGGATTAGTATCCTGTGAAGGAAACAAAAACAAAAAAAGTTCTTCCGGCAGAAGATATGTTGTTATGCTTTCGCTGGATGGTTTCAGGTGGGATTATCAGGAGATGTACAACACTCCTGTACTCGACTCCATTACAAAAGCAGGCGTTAAAGCCGAATCCATGCAGCCTGTTTTTCCGTCTAAAACTTTTGTTAACCATTACTCTGTTGCTACAGGATTGTATGCCGATGATCATGGTATTGTTTTGAATAACTTTTATGCCAACGACCTAAAAAAAGATTACAACAAAAAAGATAAAAGCACCGTCGGGGAAGGTGTTTTTTACGGAGGCGAACCCATGTGGGTCACTGCCAAAAAACAGGGTGTAAAATCAGCCACACTGTTTTGGGTTGGCTCCGAAGCCGATGTAATGGGCATACGTCCGGATTATTGGTTTAAATACAATCAGGAGATGCCTTTTGAAGCAAGAATCGATACCGTTATCAATTGGCTTAAACTGCCTTACGCAAAACGCCCGCACCTGATTATGTGGTATTATCACGAACCCGATTATGTTTCGCATCATTATGGCCCGGCAAGTAACAAAACCGAAGCGGTAGTTGAACAAATTGACAGGTGGCTGGGAGATTTTTTCAAAGAAGCAAAAAAACTTCCTGTTTACGACAGCATTGATTTCATCATTGTATCCGACCACGGAATGACTGCATTATCCTCGGAAAAACAGGTTATACTGGATGATTATATCGACACTTCCGACCTTGTAAGATATGACGGATGGAACCCCAATTACAATATTCAACCTAAAAAAGATAAAGCGGAAAAAGTTTGGAAAAACCTTACAACCATTCCTCATGTAAAGGTCTGGAAAAAAGGCAGTCTGCCCGAAAGGCTTCATTACGGTAACAATCAGCGGATTTACGATTTTGTTCTGGTTGCTGATCCCGGCTGGAGTGTTTACTGGTCGTGGCAAAACAAAACAGGGAAAGGAGCGCACGGATACGATAACAGTTTTAAAGATATGCAGGCTATATTTTATGCCACAGGACCCGATTTTAAAAGAGGATACCTGCAGCCCCCCTTTCCAAATGTTGATGTTTACCCGCTGGTAATTAAGTTGCTGGGATTGCATCCTGCAAAAAACGACGGTAATATTAACGAGGTATCGGGAATGTTAAAAGAATAATTTTAACCCCTTTCTCATTCTTAAAAAGTTTTAAAAACATTTTTTAACACAATAAAACATAGCGGGTTTTTGTTTTAGAAACTAAAAGTTATTTTTGCACCCAAAAAGAAATCATATGGATCTGACTAAAATATTATCAATCTCCGGTAAACCCGGGCTTTACAAAATGGTAGGCGATGCAAAAAACAAGATTATTGTTGAATCGCTGATCGACGGAAAAAGGTATCCCGCCTTTTCACACGATAAAATAAGTTCGTTAAAGGAGATTAGTATTTATACCGAAACCGACGACATTCCTTTGGAAGATGTACTGATTAACATCTTTAAGGTACAGGAAGGAAAACCGGTTTCCAATCCTAAAAAAATGGCAGCTACCGACCTGAAAGCACTTTTTGAAAAGGCAGTTCCCGATTATGACAAGGATTCGGTGTACGTTTCAAACATGAAAAGTGTTTTTACCTGGTACAACATTTTGGTTGAAAACAACCTGATTGATCTTGAATCCGACAAAGAAGCGGAATCCACCGAACCGGATAAGGAAAATACCGACACGCCCAAAGAAGATAAATAATGTATAAAAAACTGGTAAGGCCGCTGCTTTTTAATTTCGACCCCGAAAAGGTTCATCATTTGGCCACCGGTTTTTTAAAAACATTATTCTCTGTTCCCGTAATAAACAGCGCCGTAAAAAATTACGCCACCGTAAAAGACAAACGGCTTGAAAAAGAATTGTTCGGGCTTAAGTTTGACAATCCCGTTGGAATAGCTGCCGGATTTGATAAAAACGCAGCGTTTTACAACGAACTGGGGAACCTGGGTTTTGGTTTCATCGAAATCGGAACGGTTACACCAAAAGGGCAACCGGGCAACCCCAAGCCAAGGCTTTTCAGATTACCCAAAGATAAGGCACTTATCAACCGTATGGGATTTAATAATGGCGGATTGGATGCAGCCATCAAAAATCTCAAAAACCGCAAAACAAAAGTAATTGTCGGCGGCAACCTCGGTAAAAACACCGCCACTCCCAACAGCGAAGCGGTAGAAGATTATGTTTTGCTGTTCAAAGGCCTTTTTGATTATGTTGACTATTTTACGGTAAATGTGAGCTGTCCGAACATCAGCGATTTGCGCGAGCTACAAGATCAGGATGCTTTACTGGAGATATTGAACCGTTTGCAGCAGATCAACCAAAAAAAACCAAAACCGAAACCCATTCTGTTAAAACTCTCTCCCGACCTCAACAACAAACAGCTCGACGAAGTAATCGACATTATAAAACAGACAGGCATCGATGGTGTGGTAGCGGTTAATACCACAATATCGCGCGAAGGCCTTGCCACAGATGAAGACAGGGTTAAAGCCATAGGTAAAGGCGGATTAAGCGGCAAACCGGTAAAAGACAGAAGTACGGAAATCATCAGATATCTCGCCGAAAAATCAAACAAAGCCTTCCCCATTATCGGAGTGGGAGGTATTTTTACGCCCGAAGATGCACTTGAAAAATTGAATGCCGGTGCCGACCTGATACAGATATTTACCGGATTTGTTTACGAGGGCCCGTTTATCGCCCGCAAGATTAACAACTACTTAAGGATTCATCTCAAATCCTAAATTATAATCGTTTACCAGCGTTAATTCGGTGGCCACCGACAGCTTAAGCTCTTTGGTAACCGAATGACGTGCAGCAAGTAATCCCATGGCATCGTCGCCTTTGATATTACTGAATTGGGGTGCCTCTTCCAACATACCCCCCGAAACATTGTTCACTTCATAATAGGTGTCAAAATCCTGCGATCCACAGCCAATAATCACTTTAACATGACCTGCCCAGCGTTTTACATTGGGATCCTTTTCCAACGTATTATCTAAGGTATTATAAAACTGCTGGCCTGAATAGGGCATTCCCATCTGCTCACCTCCCTGCGTACTGGCCGACTTTGCCACACCCAGCGACCACGATACCGATTTGGTTACCGTATCTGAACTTCCCGGCCACAGCTCTCTGTAATAAAAAACAAGGCTGATTTCGTATCGTTTACCATTTCGTGCCGAGCTCCACTGCACCTCTTTATCATAATTAAAATTGATACGCGAAACCGGATAAGTAATGACAAAATCAGGAATTACAGGTGTTGACGCTTCAATATTACCGTCACTTTTTTTAATGGAGAGATGATAAATTGCTTCGGTATTTAATTTGCCTGAGGGAACACAATAGTAGAGCAACTGGTCGGGATAATAAAAAACCGAATCGCCGGCCTGTTTGTTGTGAACGGTAATGGTATCGAAAACCAGTTTTTGGACAACGCTTCCGTTTTTTACACCACTCAGCTCAACATCCAGTTTATAAGGATAGTTGCTTGAATCGGGGTTTTGGGCAAAATGCAGGGCATTGCCCGATCCCAAAAACGCTTTGGTCACCTTTAGCCAAACCGTATCATCCGATCTGTCAAGCAAACCGTAAACAATGGTGATATCTTTATAATCGCTGTAAATGTCAACATCGGTACTGCAACGGGTAAAAGCAACCAGTGCAATCACCGAAAAGAGAAACATTTTGAATATTTTCATTATCTCTGTCAAATTTATGTGCGCCCAAAAGTACAATTTTTACTGTACTGTACTCCGAAAAACAAAATCAGTTTATCAGTTGTTTTTCTTTCAGGGCATGTAAAATTAAATTGACAATTTGAGGAGGGCTAAAGGTTGCACTACAAATATCAGTATTTAAAGAAATGATCTCCAAACTTTTGACGGAAAGGTTCCCGGTCAGTCCCATTTATTTTTTAATATTACTTTTTTTATTTTTCAAGCAGCAAAATATAATTAGCCGAAGTTAATTTATAATTTCAAGAAAATCCGAAAAACAAAACATGCACAAGAAATCAACATATGTACATTGAGAAAATTAATAAAAAATTTGTTTTTTGGCAGAAAACATTATTATCTTTGGGTTATAAAAATAAAAAGATCAAAGGTAGGAAATTTGGTTTTTAACAAAACAGCCCCGCACTTGCGGGGCTGTTTTTGTTTTTTTTATTAAGCCTGTAAGGCTTTTGATTTTATAAAATCGAAGAACAATCTCACCCCCACTCCGGTACCGCCGGAAGGCCGGTATTTATCGCTTTTGGAAAGAAATGACGGAGCGGCAATATCAAGATGTATGTATGGATAATCGGTAAAATGTTCCAAAAATTTACCGGCTGTAATGGCACCTGCCTCCAAGCCTCCAATATTTTTAAGGTCGGCAATTTCCGATTTCAGTTGTTCTTTGTATTCATCCCACAACGGAAATTCCACAATGCGTTCATGCACCATATTCCCCGATCTTTGCAAGGCATCAAACCACGCATCGGCATTTGAGTGCATTCCCACGGTTGCCTGCGGTCCAATGGCACGGGCGGCTGCACCCGTAAGTGTTGCAATATCAATCACCAATTCGGGATCAAACTTTTTGGCATAAGCCAGTGCATCGCCGAGTATCATCCTGCCTTCAGCATCGGTATTCAATACCTCAACAGTGGTTCCGTCGAACATGGTAATCACATCTCCGGGCGTATAAGCATTGCCATCCGGGCGGTTGTCGGTTGCCGGTATCAACCCGATAACCCACACCGGTAATTTTGCCTTTGCAATGGCATACATACCAGCGGCAACTGCTGCGGCTCCGGCCATATCGCTTTTCATGGTATCCATAAAATTGGAAGGCTTTAAACTCAATCCGCCGGTATCGTAAACCACCCCTTTCCCGACAAAAACATAGGGTTTTTTATTTACGGCACCTTTGGGTTTCCACTCAAAAGTGGTAAAGGTGGGCGGATCGATACTACCGCGGTTTACGGCCAGCAGACCTCCCATCTTAAGGCTCTCAATTTTTTTCTTGTTAAACACCTCCACTTTAGCACCTGTTTCTTTTCCCATTTGCACAATCTCTTCAGCAAGTGCTTCGGCATTCAAGTCAGCCACCGGCGTATTAACCATATCACGAGCCAGGCAGACAGCTTTTACAAGGTTATTAAGTCCGTTTAGGTCTTCTTCCGAAACACTGTTTGCATAAACATCCACCTCCGAAAGAGCGTTGCGTTTTTTTGCCGGATCGGTAAAATATCTCAAAAACTGATAATTTCCCAAAAGCATTCCTTCGGTAAATGCAAGTGTTTCTTTTTTAGAAGCATTGACAACCTGAATTACCGTTCTTTCCGTTTTCGCCTTGTTTAAAACAATTTGAGCTTCATTACCGTAAACACGATAATTCTCATACCTTCTTGCTTTGGTTCCCTGCATATCACCATAAACAATAATCAACTGGATTTTAAATCTGTTTATAGGAATAACATGCTGTTTATTTCGATGTTGCTTTTTAATATACTCCCGTTCTTCGCTACTTAAATTTATTTGTCTTAAATCGGTTCCGGCTTTAATCAAATAAACTGTATCAGCAGCAGTAGGCTTTCTTAACGCTTTTCTTAATAATGTATTCATATTGATAAATTTTAATTTTCGCAAAAAAAAGAAGAAAATCTGAAAATAACAGGTTTTTCTCTTCAAACGCAATATGTTTTAAGATATTTTAGGAGTTAAATAAATTAAGCGGAAAGAGAGAATAATCTTAATTAAATCCGCAAGCGGACTGACCATACCAATACAACAAGTTTAAACCATGCCCAGCACCAGATAATAAACCATTGCCGCCAAAACAGCTCCGGTAACAGGTGCCACTACAGGTATCCAGGCATATGCCCAGTCGGAATCATCTTTATGCCTGAGAGGCAGAAGCCAGTGCACCAGCCGTGGCCCGAAATCACGGGCCGGATTGATGGCGTAGCCGGTAGTACCGCCAAGGCTCATGCCAATGGAAAACACCACCAACGCCACCGGCAATGCACCCAGCGAACCCAAACCGACTTTTGCACCACCGCCAAAAGTGTGATACTCAAGTTGCGGCAGCGTTATCATCAGTACCGAAAAAACCAAAATAAAGGTACCGGTCATTTCAGAAAAGAAATTGCTTTTAAAATCGCGAATGGCGGGAGCAGTACAAAAACAGGCTTTTTTGGTTCCGGGAGTTTCGGTAATATCAAAATGATTTTTAAAAAAGAGAAAGACGGTAAAGGCTCCCATTACGGCTCCTGCAATTTGTGCTAAAATAAATGGTGCCACTTTAAACCAGTCGAATAACCCGGCTGCTGCCAGCCCTATGGTTACCGCAGGGTTTAGATGTGCACCGCTAATATCCGCCGTAATAAATACGGCAATAAAAACAGCCATTCCCCAGCCGGCATTTATCACCAGCCAGCCTGCTCCCTGACTGTATGTTTTTTCAAGACTAACGTTGGCAACCACTCCGTTACCCAATAATATCAGTATAAAAGTTCCTAAAAATTCCCCAAATAGTTCGTGCATAATTACTACGTTTTTACTTTTTACAATCTATTATATTTAATACGCGACTAAAATAAGCTAAAATTTGGAGTGTTTGGAGTGTCTGGAGTTGAGCGTTCAGCGTTCAGCGTTCAGGGTTTGGCGTTTGGCGTTTGTGCTTCGGTAGCACTTTTCATTTTTTACTTTTCACTTTTCACTATCTGGCCGCAAGCCTTCGTTCGACCGAAAAGGTTTACTTTGCGCCTTTGCGTCTTCGCGGTACATCAAACTTTAAAACTTTGAACCTCCAAACCTTGAATTACCAGCACCCAGCAAAAAAATTCCTCAAACTTCTCAACTTCTAAACTTTTAAACCTCTCAACCCTAAATCTTCTCAACCTTTCCGGACTCCCCCGATAACTATCGGGACACAAGCCTTCGTTCGACCGAAAAGGTTCACTTCGCGCCTTAGCGTCTTCGCGGTAACACCCTATAATTCCGGCAGATAATTTTGTGCTGTCTTTTCAAAATCTTCCACCTGCGCAATTTTCCATTTCCTGCGTTTACCTGTTTCGGAGGCCATCAAAGCGGCAACTTCAGGAGCAATTCGAATGCTTTCGCGGGCATCGAGGAACAGAGCACGACTTCGCCGGGCAAGAAAATCCTCCACGGTTTCCGCCATTTCGTAACGTACAGCCCATATTACCTGCGCTTTAAGAATCTGCAACTTTTCGCTGAGCCAGCCCGAATATTTTCGTTTTTCATTGGCAATTGCCAACACCTTTTCTTTGTCTCTGCCGTAAACAGCCAGAGGATCGTTAAGCGGGTCGGCATTCAGGGTAAAACCATGAACGGGAAGATGTTTCGTTATACACTCCCTTTCGGCCAGTCCGCCCAGCATAATGGCTTTTTCAATGGTATCTTCCGCCATTTTGCGGTAGGTGGTCCATTTACCTCCAATAATGGTTATCAAACCCGAAGCAGATATTATTATTTTATGACCCCGGGAAATCTCTTTGGTTTCTTTCTCCTCTCCCGACGGTTTTACCAAAGGACGCAATCCTGCAAACATGCTCAACACATCTTTTCGTGCAGGTTGTTTTACCAGATACTGCCCTGCTGTTTCGAGGATAAAATCGATTTCCGAATCCAGTGCCACCGGTTCCAGCGATTCATTTTCCATCAACGTGTCGGTTGTGCCCACCACAACATGGTTATGCCATGGCACTGCAAACATCACCCTGCCGTCGGAAGTATGCGGAACCATTATGGCCTTTCCGTTGGGAAGAAAATCACGGCTCAGCACAAGGTGCACTCCCTGACTGGGCACCACAATATCTTCACTCTCCGGCTGATCCATTCTGATTATATCGTTGGAAAATACGCCGGTTGCATTGATGACCACTTTTGCTTTAACATCAAAAACATCACCCGTTTCTTTATCCTGAACGACCACGCCGTTAATAAAATCGTTCTCTTTTGTCAGCTTAACAACCTTGCAATAATTAAGTACCGAAGCGCCGTAATCAACAGCTGTTTGCACCAGGCTAACGGCCATTCTGGCATCATCAAATTGTCCGTCCTGATAAACAACGCCGCCCTTAAGTCCCTGTTGTTCTACTGTAGGCAAAGCTTCCACCACTTCCTCGCGTGTCAGATGTTTTGATGTTCCCAGTCCCAGCTTTCCGCCCATAAAATCGTAAACCTTAAGCCCCACCGTATAAAACGGTGCTCCCCACCAGTCGTAAGTTGGTATTACAAACGAACGGCTTGTTACAAGATGAGGTGCATTCTTAAACATCAATCCCCGTTCGGTAAGTGCTTCAAATACCAGCGACACATCTCCCTGCTGGAGATAACGAACTCCTCCGTGTACCAGTTTTGTGCTTCTGCTGGAAGTTCCTTTGGCAAAATCTTCCTGTTCAAGCAAAAGTGTTTTAAAGCCGCGCGAAGCTGCATCCACGGCACAACCAATTCCGGTTGCACCTCCCCCGATAATAACAATATCCCACCCGGTGCTGCTATTCATTACCTTTTCTAAAAATATGTCACGCTTCATTAATATTGTATTTATTTTTTTTACACCCTGTAAGCGTTCTTATTCTATACCGGGTTATTCATTATTGTACCAGTTTTTACTAAGTTCAATGGCTCTTTTCCATGTTGCAATTTCTTTAGTTATTCTGGAAAGGTCGGATGCGGGTGTAAAAACCCTGTCAACCTGCCACTGTTTCCGTACCTCTTCAATACTTTTCCAAAATCCTGTTGCCAATCCGGCAAGATAGGCCGCACCCAATGCCGTTGTTTCAATAATTTTCGGTCTGACCACCTTTGTGTTAATAGAATCTGCCTGCACCTGCATTAACA
>Ga0256913_10001378_pt1 | contig 12518 bp, 7 predicted proteins | sample Axial_MatmetaG_FD_185970 | JGI IMG/M metagenome (GOLD analysis project Ga0256913, IMG submission 185970) | Deep-sea worm associated microbial mat communities from Axial Seamount, Juan de Fuca Ridge, Pacific Ocean - Axial_Mat | ecosystem: Environmental > Aquatic > Marine > Oceanic > Microbial...
CTATATCGGAGCAATGCCGGGTAGAATTATTCAAAATATAAAAAAGGTCAAAACTTCAAATCCGGTATTTATTCTTGATGAAATAGATAAAGTAGGAAATTCTTTCAGGGGAGATCCTTCTTCAGCTTTGCTTGAAGTATTGGATCCTGAACAAAATTCACATTTCCATGATAATTATCTGGAAGTTGATTATGACTTGTCAAAGGTATTGTTTATCGCTACTGCAAATAGTTTGAACTCAATCCAACCTGCTTTGCTGGACAGAATGGAAATAATCCATATCAGCGGTTATTCTACGGAAGAAAAGATTGAAATAGCAAAAAGACATTTGATACCTAAACAGCTCAAAGCTCACGGACTTACAAAGAAACAGGTTTCTTTTAATAAAGCGGCAATAAAAGAAATTATACAAAAATACACACGTGAATCAGGAGTAAGGGGACTTGACAGACAAATCGGGAAAGTATGCAGGAAAATTGCCAAAAAAGTGGCAATGGATGAAAATTACAATCCAAAGATTACAAAAGAAATAATCAAAGAATTATTGGGTCCTTCCAGATTCTCCAGGGACAAATTCACTAAAATCTATATTCCCGGAGTTGTAATAGGACTTGCCTGGACAAGAGTCGGAGGAGATATTTTATTTGTGGAAGCAAGCTTAAGCAAAGGAAAAGGAAAACTTACTCTTACAGGTAATCTTGGAAATGTAATGAAAGAATCCGCCACTACTGCCTTGAGTTTTATCAAAGCCCATACCAAAGAACTTGGAATTGAACAAGAAGATTTTGACAACTATGATATTCATATCCATGTTCCTGAAGGAGCTATCCCCAAAGACGGTCCGAGTGCCGGTATAACCATGCTAACCGCTTTGGTATCAGCTTTTAAAAATAAAAAAGTAAAATCACATCTTGCGATGACAGGCGAAATAACCTTGAGAGGGGAAGTATTACCTGTAGGGGGAATTAAAGAAAAAGTGCTCGCAGCAAAAAGACATGGAATCAAAACTATTATTATGTCTGTAGAAAACGAAAAAGATGTAAAACAAATAAAGGAAAACTATATCAAAGGGATGAAATTCATCTATGTTGATAAAATGCTCGATGTCGTAAAATATGCATTGGAAAACTGATTTGTATCAATGTCAAATATCAAATCGTTTTTCCGATAAAGTCTTTCCAAATAGACTTTCCGCTTTATTCCTCGATTGTTTTTAAAGAATCTAACACAATACATTTTGATATATAATTCTAAATATTCAATAACTAAACAAACCGCGAGCAAAAAAAATAATCAAACTCAGGTTATTAAAAAATACATAATATTATTTTCTATTTTTACAAAAAAATAAATAATGGCAGACAATAAAGTGATATTTTCAATGGAGGGAGTTAGTAAAATCTATCCTCCGAATAAACAAGTTTTAAAAAATATTTGGCTTTCCTTTTATTACGGAGCAAAAATCGGTGTTCTCGGATTGAACGGATCAGGAAAATCCAGTTTACTCAAAATAATAGCCGGACTTGACGACCAATATCAGGGTAAAGTGACATTTGATAAAGAATATAAAATAGGTTATCTCCCTCAGGAACCGGTACTTGATGAAAATAAAACCGTAAAAGAAATAGTACAGGAAGGTGTAAAAGAAATAGTAGATATCGTAAAAGAATACGAAGAGGTCTCAGCAAAACTGGCAGAACCGATGTCGGATGATGAAATGATGAAAGTAATCGAATACCAAGGTGAATTATTGGAAAAAATGGATCATTACAATGCCTGGGAACTTGATCATACTCTCGAATTGGCTATGGATGCCTTGCGTTGTCCTCCCGATGATGCCAAAGTATCGGTTTTGTCCGGAGGAGAAAGAAGAAGAGTGGCATTGACAAGATTATTGTTAAGCAAACCCGATATCTTATTGCTCGATGAGCCTACCAACCATCTTGATGCAGAAAGTGTCAACTGGCTTGAACAGTTTTTAAGATCTTTTCCTGGAACAGTTATTGCCGTGACCCACGATAGGTATTTTCTCGATAATGTTGCCGGTTGGATATTGGAACTCGATAGAGGAGAAGGTATCCCGTGGGAAGGAAATTACAGCTCTTGGCTAGAGCAAAAAGCCAATCGCCTCGCTAATGAAGAAAAAGCTGAATCCAAGAGACAAAAGATACTCAAAAGGGAATTGGAATGGGTGAGAATGGCTCCAAAAGCACGTCAATCCAAGGGAAAAGCCAGATTGAATGCTTATGATACGCTGAGCAATGCCGAAGTAAAAGAAAAAGAAGCAAAACTGGAATTGTATATTCCGCCGGGACCCAGACTTGGCGATGTCGTTATCGAATTTGATCATGTCAAAAAAGGTTTTGATAATAGATTACTAATCGATGACCTTAGTTTCAATGTACCCAAAAATGCTATCATCGGAATAATAGGACCTAATGGAGTAGGTAAATCGACATTATTCAGAATGATAATGAATGAAGAAAAACCTGATGATGGAAACATAAAAATCGGAAGTACTGTTCAACTGGCTTATGTGGATCAATCTCACAAAGATCTGTTGCCTGAAAAAACAGTATATGAAGTGATCAGCCAGGGAAATGAATTTATAAAGATTGGAAACAGGGAAATCAATGCAAGAGCATATCTAAGTAAATTCAATTTCACAGGCAATGACCAGCAAAAGAAAATCGGTGTTCTATCCGGTGGAGAAAGAAACAGACTTCACCTTGCAATGACATTAAAACAGGGAGCCAATGTGGTATTACTCGACGAACCGACCAATGATATTGATGTAAATACTTTAAGGGCACTGGAAGAAGCAATAGAAAATTTCGCAGGATGCGTTTTGGTCGTTTCCCACGACAGATGGTTTATCGATAGGCTTGCTACCCATATTCTTTCGTTTGAAGACGATGGAAAACAGATTTTCTTTGAAGGTAACTTTACGGATTTTGAAGAGAAAAAGAAAGAAAGACTCGGTGATATCACACCGAAAAGGCCTAGATTTAAAAGTCTGTTGTAATATAATTGGTAAAAATAAATTATTTTATTTCCACTCCTGTATAATAAAGGTCAAAACCACCTTTACCTCCGGGTCTATTGGATGAAAACATTAAAAAATCATTTTCAAATCCTCTCTTTCTTCTCAATACAGGACGGTATTCATCATATTGGGAATTGATTTTATCTCCAAAATTAACCGGTTTCGACCATTTATTGTCTATATATTTCGAATAGTATAAATCAAAACCCCCGTAACCTCCTTCCCGGTCGGAAGCAAATACCATTATATCATAATCGATAAATGGACATTTATCATCAGCAGGAGAAGACAAAACCTGTAAAAGGGTTTTTTGTCTTGATATACTATCTGAAAAAGACTGAACAAGTACGGAATCCAGATTAACTGAATAATAGGAAACAGAATCTATACCCGTCGGTATTTCGTAAATATCATAATTGCCGTTTTCATCCGAACAATAATACATTTTATTAAAATACCTGTCAAAACAGGGATATCCCTCATTATGACCGGTATTTACCCATTTTATTCCTGATGGTTTACCGGATTTTATTTTTTCAGTATTACAATAATAATTTATATCCATATGACCGTTTTCTTCATAAGTATATACCAATACAAAACCGTATTGACGGTTTCCAATAGATTCAACCGGTATCAAATACGGACCGTATTCATTTTGTAAAGAATTTACTTCGTGTATTAAAGAGCTTATACCCGAAAACTCAGATACAATACCAAGATCTGCATTTTTTTCATTATAAACACTAAATTCCGCCGTTTCTTTATCAAAATTCACAGCGATCAGTTTATATATATAATCAAATTGTCCTCCGTTACTGCTTCTGTTTGAAGAAAAAACCAATGGGAATACATCACGGATAAAAGGTGCCGTAATATTATAATCATCATATTCGCTATTGATCTCTTCGAAATCAATAACTTCTTCGGGAATTTTACCTGAATTGTATTTATAGCCATATCCTCCCGGACAGGCTGAAAAAACTATCGCAATAGCAACCGGTAATAAAACTGCAAAAATTTTGTTTAATAACATACTTTTTCTTTTATAAACCTATAAACGCATATTATTTAAAAAAAGTTGGCTTTTTATAATGCAATGAAAAAAAATAAATAAATAAGTCCCTGATAAAATTATAAAAATGTAGCTTTGTCAAAAAATAAATACAAATGAAACATATATTAAAATTTGCCATCGGAATTTTGTTTTTTTCGATGATCGCTTCTTGTTCAGGTAATAAAAACAATTCTCATGGTAAAAATACTAAAACCGCTATAAAAAACACTATCAATGTAGGAGTTTTTAACGGTAACGGAGCCAGTCCTATATGTGTTTTAGAGACAATGGAAGCTCTTAAGATCGATACAGGCATCACTCCGGTTGAAGTTACCGCTTATGATATAATGAACGGGAAACTGAATGATCTCGATGTCTTGGTTTTTCCCGGTGGAAGCGGTAGTAAGGAATACAACAATATGGGGCAATTAGCAGCTGAAAAGATCAAAAAATTCGGACAAAAACAAGGAAAGGGATTAGTTGGAATTTGTGCAGGAGGCTATCTTTTGTCCACAACTCCTACTTATCCCAGTCTTGAGATATTGGGTGCTCCCGATACAAGAGAATATTATGACAGGGGAAGAGGTCTTATATCATTTCACTTAAATGACAAAGGAAAAGAAATATTTTACGAACTTAAAAATACAGATTCACTTTTTATACAATATTATGATGGTCCGATATTTGCCGACGCTGAGAAGTACGGATTGAATGTATTGGGAGAAATATATAGTGATATTGCTACGCATAAAGGTTATCCACATGGCTATACTCAAGGAAAACCGGCATTTTTCACAAAAAATTATGGAAAAGGAAAAGTATTTGTTTCGGTAGGTCATCCGGAAGCTACAGCCGGTATGAGATGGATTGTTCCTAGAATGGCAAGATGGGTTACAAACAATAAATTGATTTCATATAACAAAGATCTGATAAGACCTGAAATTAATAACAAGGAAATTTTATTTTATAAAAATACCAAAAAAAATGAATCCAAATTGTTTTGGCAATTGTCCGATAAAGATTCTTCCGTTGTTATCAACGCCATTGACAGCTTGCATGCATTAAGATCAAGACCTTCTATCAGATGGTCTATAGGCCTTATGAGACATAAAAATCCGGTCATCAGACTCAAAGCTGCCGATTATATCCTGGAATCCGAATATACAGCTGCTATTCCCGATTTGCAAGCAGCAGTCTCAGCAGAAAAAGATAAAAAAACAAAAGATATCCTGAATGAGAAATTATTGAAGTTGAAGAGTTTTATTAAGAAATAAAGAACTTATAACGTGAGTTTGATCATTTCTCTTATTCACGTTATTAGTATATTGAATTTATCAGGCACAAAAAAAGAGATTCCCGAAATGAGAATCTCTTTTTGTATTGTCTATTTTATTATTATAAAGTTTCCCTGATAGCTGCTTGCGCTGCTGCAAGTCTTGCAATAGGAACCCTGAATGGTGAACAACTCACGTAATCTAAACCTGTTCTGTGACAGAATTCCACGGATGATGGTTCTCCACCGTGTTCACCGCAAATACCGAGTTTTATATCAGGTCTTGTCTGACGACCTTTTTTACAAGCCATTTCTACCAATTGACCTACTCCTTCCTGATCCAATACTTCAAAAGGATCGTGTTTCAAAATACCTTTTTCGATATAAATCGGTAAGAATTTACCTGCATCATCTCTGGAATAACCGAAAGTCATCTGAGTAAGATCATTGGTTCCGAATGAGAAAAATTCAGCTGATTGAGCCATAAGATCTGCTGTAAGGGCTGCTCTTGGTATTTCGATCATAGTACCTACTTTGTATTCGATACTTTCTCCTCTTTCCTCAAATATACGCTCAATAGTCTTTCTTATAATACCTTCCTGCATTTTCATTTCTGCCAAAGTTCCTGTCAATGGAACCATTATTTCAGGTATCGCTTTTACTCCTTTCTTTTTAAGATCCAAAGCAGCTTCGATAATTGCTCTTGTTTGCATTTCTGTGATTTCCGGATAAGTATTTCCAAGACGGCATCCTCTGTGTCCCAACATAGGGTTAAATTCAGATAGACTTTCTACTTTTTCTTTTATAATATCAACACTAACACCCATTACTTCAGCCATTTCCTGTTGACCTTTTTCATCATGAGGAACAAATTCATGTAACGGAGGATCAAGCAATCTTACCGTTACAGGCAGATCATGCATTGCCTCAAATATACCTTCAAAATCTTTTCTTTGAATAGGTAATAATCTGTCAAGTGCAGCACGTCTTCCCTCTTCGTCTTCAGCAAGGATCATTTCCCTCATTGCAATAATCTTTTCTCCTTCAAAGAACATGTGTTCCGTTCTGGTAAGACCGATACCTTTAGCTCCGAAGTTTCTTGCAACTGTCGCATCATGAGGAGTATCCGCATTTGTTCTTACTGACATTCTCGCATATTTATCAGCCAACTCCATCAACTGACCGAAATCTCCGCTCAACTCAGGATCAATGGTTTCTATCTTACCGTTATACACTTCTCCGGTAGAACCGTTAAGAGAGATATAATCTCCTTCCTTATAGGTTTTCCCACCGGTAGTCATTGTTCTTGCCTTGTAGTCTATTTTTATCTCTCCTGCTCCGGAAACACAGGTTTTTCCCATACCTCTGGCAACAACAGCAGCGTGAGAAGTCATACCACCTCTTGCGGTTAATATACCGTTGGCTATATTCATTCCTTCAAGATCTTCAGGTGAAGTTTCGATTCTTGCCAATATGGTATCATCATATTTTGCAGCTTCATCAGCAAAGAAAACCAATCTACCGGTTGCAGCTCCTGGAGAAGCGGGAAGTCCTTTCGCAACAACTTCAGCTGATTTAACGGAATTTTTATCAAAAACAGGGTGTAATAATTCATCTAATTTATTCGGTTCAACTCTCATTACAGCTGTTTTCTCATCTATCATTCCCTCTTTGATCATATCCATAGCTATTTTTACCATAGCAGCACCTGTTCTTTTACCGGTACGTGTTTGCAACAACCATAATTTACCATCTTGAATAGTAAATTCCAGATCCTGCATATCTTTATAATGCTTTTCAAGTTTATCTTGGATATCAAACAATTCCTTATAAACAACAGGCATTGCTTCTTCCAGTGACGGATATTTTTCTTTTCTTTCTTCTTCTGATACACCGGCTAATACAGCCCATCTTTTGGATCCTTCAAGTGTTATTTGCTGGGGTGTTCTAACTCCTGCAACCACATCTTCCCCTTGAGCATTAATAAGATACTCTCCATTGAAAATATTTTCTCCGGTACCTGCATCTCTCGTAAAGGCAACTCCCGTAGCTGAATTTTCTCCCATATTTCCATATACCATGGCTTGAACATTGACAGCAGTACCCCATTCGTCGGGAATTTTATTCATTTTCCTATAATATTTTGCCCTATCATTGTTCCAACTGTCAAACACAGCTAAAATAGCACCCCACAATTGCTCCCAAGGATCTTGAGGAAAATCATGTCCGGTTTGTTTTTTTATCGCCTCTTTGAACATTGTCACGATCTCCTTTAGATCTTCAGTAGTCAAATCGGTATCCAATTCAACCCCCTTTTGTTCTTTGACTTTTTCCAATATCTCTTCAAATGGATCGATATCTTCTTTTGATTCGGGCTTTAGACCCAATACAACATCACCATACATTTGCACAAACCTTCTGTAAGAGTCCCATGCAAAACGGGCATTTCCCGATTTTTTTGCAATTCCTTCCACGGAATCATCATTAAGACCAAGGTTCAATACAGTATCCATCATTCCGGGCATTGATACTCTGGCACCGGACCTTACTGATACCAATAACGGATTATCTTTATCACCAAATTTAGATCCCATTATTTTTTCAACCTCTTCGATAGCTTTTTCAACTTCGGGTTTTAAAAGTTCTATTGTTTTTTCTTTTCCTAGTTTATTGTATTCAGTACTTACGTCTGTTGTAATGGTAAATCCGGGAGGAACCGGAACACCTATTAAATTCATTTCGGCAAGATTGGCACCTTTACCACCAAGCAGGTTTTTCATACCTGTATTTCCTTCGGCTTTTTTATCACCAAATGTATAAACTCTTTTGTTACTCATAATATATTGATTTTTCTTAAAAATTATTACCTGTTTTTCAAACAAGCTGCAAAGATAGTAAAAAAACATATTATGATACAGATATCCTGTTATAATTTAGATGCTGTAGAAAAACAAATATTACCAAATTAATAATGAATATTGTTTGAGAAAATACAAAATAATTGATAAATTTGCTTTAAACCTGAAATAATATTTGAAATGAAACCAATTATACTTCTTCTTTTGGTCTTCTTTGGCTATATTTTAATGTATCGATTATATAAAAAGTTTATCGGACCCTTCATTTTTCAACTCGATGATAAAAATATTACTCCGGCCCATAAATTTAAAGATGGAAAGGATTTTGTCCCAACTTTAAAAGAAATAATATTCGGACATCATTTCACTTCAATAGCGGGAACAGGCCCCATAGTAGGTCCTGCAATTGCCGTAATTTGGGGATGGGTACCGGCTATTATCTGGGTATTTGTCGGAAGTACCGTTATGGGTGCTGTTCACGATCTGGGTGCTCTTATTATTTCGATGAGAAATGATGGCAGATCTATTTCCGATTATACCTCCAAATATGTAAGCCGGAAATCAAAACTCTTGTTTTTTTTAATAGTTTTTATTGAATTGTGGCTGGTTATTGCTATTTTCGGTCTTGTTATAGCAGTGATCTTCAAATTATTTCCTGCTTCTGTTTTACCTGTTTGGCTGGAAATCCCTATTGCAATAAGTCTTGGTTACGCTATTTACCGCAAAGGTGTAAATGTAGCCGTTTCTTCTATTTTAGCTCTTGTTTTAATGTATATTACGATAGTTCTGGGATATTATTTTCCGATTGAACTTCCTTCGGTTTTAGAAATACCTTCTACAGGAGTATGGACGATTATTTTGCTTATTTATGCTTTTATCGCATCAGTTTTACCTATTACCACTTTGTTGCAACCAAGAGATTTTATCAATTCCCACGAACTTATAGTTGCGCTATTACTGATATTTGCAGGAATAATCGCCAGTTCTTTTTTACCCGAATTTCAATTTGCCGGAGACACCTTCAATCCTCATCCGGAAGGCTCTCCTCCATTATTTCCGTTTTTATTTATTACCATTGCTTGTGGCGCCATATCAGGATTTCATGCCCTTGTATCTTCAGGAACATCATCAAAACAAGTAAATAAAGAAACCGATACCGTATTTGTAGGAGCCGGTTCTATGATGATGGAAGGATTGCTTGCTACTTTTGTTATTATCGCAGCTGTCGCAGGTATAGGTTTGGGACTTGATGTCAATGGTAATGTTTTAACCGGAACCGCTGCATTTACACATCATTATTCATCTTGGCAGGCAGCAGGAGGATTAGCTAGCAAATTGGGCGCATTTATCTATGGTTCGGCAAATATGATCGCTAATATCGGTATTCCCAAATCTATTGCTGTTGTCATAATGGGTGTCTTTGTAGCTTCTTTTGCCGGAACAACTCTTGATACTGCAACTAGAATACAAAGATATATAATCACTGAATTATTTGCAAGCGCAAAGGTAAAAGGCAAATGGGCAAAAAATGCTTACGTGACTACATTTATTGCAATAGCTACAGCTATGTTACTTGCATTTGCAAGTGGAGCTGATGGTAAAGGAGCTTTGAAACTATGGCCTCTTTTCGGAGCGATAAATCAAACCCTTGCAGCACTGACCTTGATTGTTATAACAAATTATCTACGAAGAAAAGGTGGTTTTAAATGGCTTTGGCCGGGAATTCCTGCTATTTTTATGGTAATAATGACACTGTGGGCGTTGATATTAAACCAAATCAAATTTATGGGAAAAAGCAATTATTTATTGTCCCTGACAAATATCGTGATTATATTTATCGCAGTATGGATAGTAACGGAAGGAACAATTAGATTTTTTAAAACAAAAACATAAATGAACATAAAGAAAATATTAAAAGATATCGACGATTATTACAGACAAAAAGCAACAGAATATCCGGAAATGGAATTGGGTGAAATGGAATCTATTTTTAATATTTTATCTATTGGTTTTTTATTTGGTCACCCATTGGTTCCGATACATATTTCATTGGAATTATTAAAAGATATAGAACCGGAATCCATCATAATGTCAATAAATAAAACTTCATTGACTTCACATCCTTTATCATATCTTTTTTCAAGCTTTGATATCGGATAAAAATTGAAAACAATGCAAGAATTAGTTTTTTTTACGGGAAAAGGCGGTACAGGTAAATCAACAAATGCTATTATTTTTGCATTGCAAGAAGCAAAAGAGAAAAATATTTTTCTGTGCTCTCTTGATCCCGCACACAACCTGAAAGATATCTTGCAAATAAAATCTTTGGAAGAAATAAATAAAACAGTTTCAAATCTCGATATCAGGGAACCATCGATTTCAGAAATATTGAAAGAGTATTTGGAGAAAATGGAAGATCAATTGAAATCCTCTCATAGCTATTTAAGTAGTTTTAATCTTTTAGATAGTTTAGGATTGATAAAATATTCACCCGGAATGGAAGAATATGCCATTTTTTATGAATTTCAGAAACTTTTTACTAAAAATATTGATAAAAAAGATGTTTTTATTGTCGATATGCCTCCAACCGCTTTGAGTATCAGATTTTTTTCTTTGGCAAAATTATCTGTATTATGGCTAGACAAACTGATCGATTTGAGATATCGAATTATTAATAAAAAAAAGATAATTGATAAAGTGAAAAAGAATATATCAAGTGACGATAGAGTATTATCAAATCTTTTGGAACAAAAACAAAACTATCAAAAAACAGATAAATTATTGATGGAATCTATAATTCATGTAGTACTAAATCCCGAACCTGTAAGCATAAACGAATCCAGAAAACTGATAAAAGATCTGGAAAATCTGGGATATAAAAACATCGTGATTAATGTAAATAAAAGCAATGATGAATACAATACGGAAATTGAAAAATTATCATCTAAATATAAGACTATACAAACACCGGAATTTAAGAAAAAACCGGTAGGATTGAATTTATTGAAAAAATTAGTATAAATAAAACAAACAAATTACAATCCAATGACCAAAAATAAATTAAGATGTTACTTTAAATAATTATAAACATAATACCTTTGCTAAAATAAATATAAAATCATGATAGATAAAATTAAAGAACTCTCCGATAAATACCGTAATTATACAGCTGAAAACCTATCAAAACTTGTTCAGATAAAATCCTTGAGCATGCAAGAAGAACAAGTTCAATTGGAACTAAAACGCCAAATGGAAGAAGCCGGTTTTGATGAAGTACGAATTGACGGATTGGGAAATGTCATAGGCAGAATAGGCAATGGAAAAAAGATTCTGGCTATTGACGGTCACATGGATACCGTTGATATGGGTAATCTCAATAATTGGGATTTTGATCCGCTTGGTGGTGAAATCAAGGATGGGTTTGTACATGGAAGAGGAACAGTTGATCAAGAGGGAGGACCTGCCGCTTTTGTTACATCAGGTAGAATTTTAAAAGAATTGGGTTTTGATAAAGATATGACTATCTATTTTGTAGGTAGTGTTATGGAAGAAGATTGTGACGGACTTTGTTGGAAATATATCATCGAAGAAGAAGGCATTAAACCCGATTTTGTGATTAGTACCGAACCGACAAACCTTAATATTTATAGAGGACATAGGGGAAGAATGGAAATGCAGCTTAGCTTTTATGGAGTTTCTGCTCATGGCTCTGCTCCTGAACGTGGGAAAAATGCTATTTATATGGCTTCCCGTATTGCCTTGGAAATCGAAAAATTGAATGAGAGACTTGCTTATGATGAATTTTTAGGTAAAGGAAGTATTACTATTTCCGAATTTGTTTCCAATAGCCCTTCACTCTGCGCTGTTTCCGATTTTGCAAGAATTCATCTTGACCGTAGATTGACTTGGGGTGAAACCAAAGAATCAGCTGTCAAAGAAATCGAAGAATTAATACAAGGTATGAACGCTGAAGTGAAAGTGCTGTATTATCAAGAAAAAGCTTATACGGGATTGGAATACGGTATGGAAAAATATTATCCTACTTGGAAAATTCCCGAAAATCACGAAATTGTTCAAACAGGAGCGCAAACATTTAAAAAATTATTTGACAAATCTCCAAAAATCGACAAATGGACATTTTCCACCAATGGAGTTACTATAAATGGAATCTATGGAATTCCAACCATCGGTTTTGGTCCCGGAAATGAGGTTTTGGCACATGCTCCAAACGAAAAAGTTGCTATTGATGATTTGGTTGCCGCATCTGCTTTTTATGCTGCTTTT
>Ga0256913_10001379_pt1 | contig 12514 bp, 9 predicted proteins | sample Axial_MatmetaG_FD_185970 | JGI IMG/M metagenome (GOLD analysis project Ga0256913, IMG submission 185970) | Deep-sea worm associated microbial mat communities from Axial Seamount, Juan de Fuca Ridge, Pacific Ocean - Axial_Mat | ecosystem: Environmental > Aquatic > Marine > Oceanic > Microbial...
AATCAATATAATCCCGGAGGGATAAAATATCATTGGATGGGACGTCAGTCCCATTTATTGAAATAGAACAAAAATGAGTTCCATAGGAACGAAATATTTTTTTTACTTTTACAACCTGAAACCATTAATTCCGGTCTTATAAAAAATTGAATTATAAAATCTTAAAAAAACAATCCAAATGATTAAAAAAACAACACTTCTCGTTAGCATCATCGTTTCAATTATTTTTACGGTTAATGCTCAGAATTATGACAAACTTCTTACACTTGATCCAAATGTCAAGGTTGGAAAACTTGATAACGGTCTGACCTATTTCATCCGGCACCAGTCCGAGCCTAAAAACCGTGTGGAATTGAGGCTTGTCATTAATGCCGGTTCAATATGCGAAGATGACGACCAGCAGGGACTGGCCCATTTTATTGAGCACATGTGCTTTAACGGGTCAAAACACTTTGAGAAAAACGAACTTGTTGATTTTCTTGAATCAACCGGTGTAAAATTCGGTGCACACCTTAATGCTTATACCTCTTTCGATGAAACCGTCTATCAGCTTCAGATGCCTACAGACCGTGAAGGATTGATTGACAGTGCCCTGCTTGTTCTTGAAGACTGGGGGCAAAATGTATCTTTCAGTCCCGAAGAGATTGATAAAGAGCGTGGCGTTGTTAAAGAGGAATGGAGACTTGGCCTCGGCGCACAGGAAAGAATGATGAATGAAACTTTTCCTGTTTTGCTAAAAGATTCGAGATACGCCGTCAGATTGCCCATCGGCAAAATGGATATCATTGACACTGCTCACTATTCAACAATTACACGCTTTTATAACGATTGGTACAGACCCGATTTAATGGCGGTTATTATAGTCGGCGACATTGATGTTGACAAAATGGAACAAAAGGTAATTGACCATTTCAAAGGATTTCAAAACCCTGAGAATGAACGTCCAAGAATAGAATATGACATACCGGAAAATAAAAAACCTCTGATTGCTATCGGTACTGACGAGGAAGCAACTTATCTGATGGCAAATGTTTTTTACAAACACCCGAAAGAGATAAAAACTACGGTTGGTGATTACAGAATGCTGTTGAAAGAGAATCTTTACAACTCGATGATAAATGCACGGTTGTCGGAGATTATGCAAAAACCGGAGTCACCTTTTATGTATGCTTATGCTGGTTATGGCGGATTTCTTGCACGCACAACCGATGCTTACACTTCCACAGCCCTTGCAAAGGATAATAAAATAGGTGAATCGCTGAAAGTGATGCTCGAAGAGAATGAACGCGTTAAAAGATTCGGCTTTACCGGCACCGAGTTTGAGCGGCAGAAAACCGACCTTCTGCGCGGTTATGAAAAGAGTTATAACGAACGTGATAAAATTAAATCAGGCGCACTTGTAAATGAGTATCTTCAGTATTTCCTGACAAAAGAACCTGCTCCGGGAATAGAAACGGAATATGAACTTGCAAAACAACTGCTCCCGACTATAAAACTTGAAGAGATAAATAATCTCGCAAAAGAGTGGGTTACCGATGAAAATATGGTTGTTTGGATTACTGCTCCGGAAAAGGATAATGTCAAAGTACCGGCGGAAGATGAGGTTCTTTCAATAATTGAAGCTGTAAAAACAACCGACCTTGTTGCTTATGAAGACAAGGTGCTTGACGAACCGCTTATCGGTGAAGATATTACTCCAGGAAAAGTTGTGGAAGAAACCGAAACGGAAGAGGGATATACAAAGTGGGTTTTGAGCAATAACGTCGAAGTTTACATCAAAACAACGGACTTTAAAAATGATGAGATTCTGTTTAAAGGATACAGCACCGGAGGTACTTCACTCATTCCCGACGACAAGATTGCCACAACACTTGCTTTCAATTCCGTTATAAATGAAAGCGGGCTCGGAAATTTCAGCAATATTGACCTTGAGAAAAAACTATCGGGTAAAATTGTGAGCCTGAGTGCAAGCCTTACGCCGTTAAGACAGGAATTCAAAGGTCATGCAAGCCCGCAGGATATTGAAACATTACTGCAACTCCAGTATCTCTATTTCACAAATCCACGAAAAGATTCTGAGGCTTTTAAAAAGGTGATTGACAATCAACTGAACCAGGCAAAATTTTCGGCTGCAAATCCACAGATGGCCTTCTTTGATACTCTTGCCTCTGTAACATCTTCAAATTCGCCGAGAACGATTGTAATACCCACCGAAGAGCAAATCAAAAGCATTGAGCAGGATTATATTTATGATGTTTATAAAAAGCAATTCCAGCATGCCGACGGATTCAGATTCTTCTTTGTGGGAAATGTTTACAAAGAGCAGTTGAAACCTTTTGTTGAAAAATATCTTGCAAGTCTGCCTGTATCGGGTGAGGGGCTAAAATGGAAAGACCGTACTCCAGAATTTCCCGGAGGTATTACTTCATTTACTTATCACAAAGGGAAAGAACCCCAAAGTATGGTGGTTATATCAATGAAAGGGGATTATAAATACAACTTTGAGAATAATCTCATTTTCAACACTCTAGAAAAGACATTGAGCATAAATCTTCGTGAGAAGCTTCGCGAAGAGGAGAGCGGGACTTACGGTGTCTGGGTACAGAAAAACTATCAAAAGTACCCGCGTGAAAACTACTCGTTGACAATTGCCTTCGGCTGCGCACCCGAAAATGTTGATAAGCTGGTGAATGCCACTTTTGATGAAATCAAAAAGATACAAAATAACGGTCCCGGCGACAAAGTTCTGAACAAGGCAAAAGAGACATTTATTCGTGAAAGAGAGTCGGCAGTCAGGGAAAACAGTTACTGGCTCGGCAAACTCGACAATGTTACATTTCTCGGCTCTAAAATCATTCCCGCTGATGAATACAATAAGGCTGTAAATGCTGTAACATCCGAACAGGTAAAAGAGGCTGCCGTCAGATACATTACTTTAGACCACTATGTTTCCGGTATTTTGAAGCCTAAGACGGAATAGTAATCGTAATCGCAGCAATTACTTTCAGATTGCAGTGAGCCGGTTTAAGGATAGCATTTTTTCAGGAAAAACATAACCTGTTTTTACAAAGTATCCTTAAATCGGTTTATATTTGCATAGAAAAAATGATAAACGGGAGGATACAGGCTGAAGGATATATCGCATACGATAATCTTGCCAACGCATAACACTATTACGCTGCTTGCTTGTATGGCACAGGGAGTACAGAATGCTGCAATGTTATACTCCCTGTTTGCTATCTGCGAGATCAACAACGTGGAACCTTATGAGTGGTTAAAGAAGGTTCTTGAGCTAATTCCCGATTACCCGGCCAACCGTCTCCACGAACTCCTGCCCGGAATCTTGGAGGTGTAGTTTGCCGAAGAGATACTAACAAACGGCGGATTGAAGGAGTATTTCAACAGTATTATTTACTACAATATAAGCCAACGAACGAGAATAATTATCCTGACAATCATCGTGACGGTTGCTTTAGCTTTAAGATTGTCATATATCGGAATACCTGCACTGGATCGCACCTCGTGGAAAGAAACAGATTACATTGAGATATCAAAAAATTTCACAAAAAACAATTTCAATATTCTGGAACCGACTATAACCTGGCCGGCAGAAAACCCAAGGGTAACGGCAATGGAATTCCCCATCGTACCTTACGCAGCATCGCGGCTATACAAGATTTTCGGATTTTCGCCGTTAACGGTTCGTTTGATAACACTTGTCGCTTTTCTGATTCTTATCATCTATCTTGAAAAGCTAACGGCAATTTTTCTGGGCCGTATTATTTCCCTACTCTCGGCCTTTTTTGTTAGTATCATACCGGTTTTTCACGGGTACGGAAATTTTGGAGTCCTTTTGATGCTCACAGGTATGATCACTCTGTTTATATCGAAAAAAGGGCTGATCTTCCTTGCATACTTTGCAGCTATCCTTTCATTTTTTATCATTGTTGCTGAAGGTAATATTGACGGGATGTACAGACACCTTACCATTGTTCCTCCGGCAGCGGTTATGATTTCAGCAGGTACAATTACCTTACCATTTTTCATGTTTAAAATTGCCGGCAAAACATTCAGAAAATTAAAATTAAGAAGCAATGAAAAGATAACAATAAAATATGGAATTGTTGGTTTTGTTATGCTGTTCGTTGTTTTGAACATAAGCAAATTCGACAAATCAAAAATAAATGTGTGGCAGATCTATGAGTGGAAAATTGCCTGTGAAATAAAAAAACACCTCACAGACGGAAATAAAATTATAACTTTGGGTAATTATTCAATACATAAAGGCGGTAACGACCTCAGCCCCGTTTTGTATTACTATTCCGGGACTACAGGCTGGTCGCTACAGAAAAAAGAGTGGGATTTACAAAACTTTGATAAATTCAGGGAAAAGGGTGCACAAATGATTGTTTGTCTTCATATCGACAGGGAAGACGCATTAAAGGATTTTGTCAGAAAGATGGAAAAGAAGTTCAGAAAGGTATATGAGGACAAATCGGGAAGTGCCATTATTTTTCTGTTTAACTGAAAATACAGCAAATGACTCTTAGCATATATGATTTTGACGGCACAATCACTCACAGGGACTCGTTCATTGAGTTCCTGAAATTCTGTTCCGGCCGGAAAAAATATTTCAAGAATATTTTTATGCTTTCCCCATTCATAATTCTATACTTTGCAAAAATTCTACCGAACGAAGTTCTCAAAGAGAGGTTTATATCAATTTTTTTTAAGGGATTCTCAATTGAAGCGTTTAATGCTTTATGCAATAACTTTGCACTATCGATTTTACCAAATATCCTCAGAGAGGATGCAAAGAAAAGTATTGAAGAGGCTTTGAAACGAGATGACAGAATAATAATTATTACCGCATCACCTGAAAAGTATATTGTACCCTGGGCTAATGAAATGGGTATTGAAGTTATTGGGACAAAATTAAAAGTAAAAAACAGGAAACTTACAGGGAGGTTGGACGGTAAAAACTGTTATGGCAAAGAAAAGCTGGAAAGGTTAAACAAATATATCAAATTAAATGATTATGATGAAATTTTAGTTTACGGTGACAGCCGCGGTGATAAGGAGATGCTTTCGGTGGCTACAAAAAAATTTTACAGATATTTTAAAAAATGAGCACTCATACAAAAATAAATCTGAAATGGGTTGATGCGGTAAAGGCCTTTGCTATACTTGGCATTCTGCTAAACCATTTAATCGAGACTTTCGGCCCGGGACCCTGGTTTACAAATCCTTCAGGAAGCTGGCCCGACATTGCCGCGAGAATGCAAAATTTGATTCCCGACGGTAATATCATAAAAAAAATAATAACATTTGCCGGATGGCTCGGCGATAGCGGCCCAGGAGTATTCATCCTGATCAGCGGATTGACATTGACACTTTCGGCTTACAGAAAAAGCAACAAATTCGACACAAAAGATTTTTACTCAAAACGCCTGACCAGAATTTTCCCGCTTTACGTCACTATTCATATTCTGATTTTATTACTAGCCATTTTTGTTCCGGGGAATCATCTGAACACAGGAAACCAAAAAGTGTTTATGAGCCTTCTCGGCTTGCGATTCACAGACGGGCTGTTTTACTTTATCAATCCTTCTTGGTGGTTCATCTGGCTGATTTTGCAATTATACATCGTGTTCCCTTTCCTTTTTAACTTATTGCAGAAAACAGGTGTTAAACAATTTTTTATTATTACAATCGGGTTTACCATTTTGTCAAGATTGGCCGGAATTATCGGTATCAGATATTCAGATCACCTCTCTTTTTGGATGAATGGCATCTTCTTCGGTACCCGACTCGGAGAATTCGCTATCGGAATGGTAATAGGCCGCTATTTGTGGAATAATGATTTCAATATTGAAAAGCATTTTACCAGAAATAAAATTGCAGTTTTCTCCTTTGCAATATACATTGCCGGATTTACATCTTCACTGTTCTTGCCAACTACGTTAATATCCAATATGCTTGTTTCGTCAGGACTTACGGGCTTATTTTACAGCATCTTCAGATATATTTTCAGCAACAGCAAAGGAAAACTTGCAAAGGCAATCATTTGGTTGGGAGTTTACTCCTACGGGCTATATTTACTACATCAGGCACCATTGCGTTGGTCGGGATGCTGCTTTCATGGTGCAATGCATTATGTAGCAGCAGTTGTTATTCTCGGTCTTTCAATTCCGGCAGCTTTTGCCATCGAAAGAGCAATACCGTTGTTCAATAAAAAAATCATCCTTTTAAAGGAAAGAAAAGAAACCGGCAAACTTGTTATCGCAGTTGATATTCTCCTTGTCTTACTCCTTCTTTTTATCGAACCGAAGATATCAATGGAGCTAAAATCCCGGATATTTTCTTTGGGCTTGCTCCTGGTAATAGTTTTCCAGTTGCTTTTCAGTTCCATTATCTTAAAAAACAAAAATCCTCTGCTTTTCATCTTTCATTGGTCGGTAATTATAATCTCAATCATTCAGTTGTTCTTTTTCCCATTCAAAGCAGGTAACATTTCTGTTTTTGCAGGGCTGTTCATTCTCCTCATTGCTTTTTTGTTAAATTCAGTTTTCAAAAAACAAAGTCTCGCCATAATAATCTCAGCAGTTTTTGTATACAGTGCAATATTAATTACCGAGGGTTACCTGACAAAACACTTCCCTGTCGAAACCGGTAAATGGGGTGAATATCCTGCATTATTGCAACATCCCACCAGAGTTTACGGACTAAAGCCCAATAAAACCACTCACTTAAAATACAACAATTATGATTATATCTTAAAAACCAATTCATTTGGTCTGCCATCACCGGAAATAGCACCTGAGAAAAATGATTCGTCCGTTTTCAGAATACTTATTATCGGTGATGCTTTTGCAATGCCTGAGGGAATGGGTTACGAAAAATCATTTCCACATCTACTTGAAAACGAGCTGCAGATAAAATATCCTAAGAAGACCATTCAGGTGATAAATGCAGGTGTTACAGGATACGGGCCTATGGAAGAAAGTGCGCAACTTGCCGAACTTTGTTCCCTTTTCAAACCTGACATAGTTGTATATGAGTTTTTCATTAATGAATTTGAAGAAGCCTCGCTAACTCCTGAAAAACGATTGCAAAGTATCGGATTCCTACCTCCTCCCGGACAGATAAAAAATACAAAATTGATTGATCTCAACCAGATTATCTTCAGGTTCAACAAATTAAAAAACACTTTCGTCAAAGGTAAAAATAACGGTTCATCTAAATGGAAATACCGGAAAGCACTACTCTATTATTACGAAAAGCACAACGATAAACTCTACGATACAAAGCACATTAACAAGGTTGCAAGTTATATTGAGAAAATGAAATTGACTTGCGATGAATACGGTGCAAAATTTAAGATTTATTTTGTGCCGGGGCAAGTTGCAGTTTCAAAACCCGAAAACATCAGCTATTTTCCTGAAGATATTGATATTTCCGACACTTCAAAATTTGATTTATATTTACCGAACAAAGAGTTTCGCGAAATTGCAGACAGTCTTGACATCCAGTTCCTTGATCTCACTCCTTTTCTGAAAAGCAATCCTAATCAACCGGTATATTACAAAGAATCGTGGCATTGGAATCAACAAGGCCACAAAGTAGTTGCAAAGATTATTGCCAATGATATTAATTTGAATTAACAACTTTGTTCTATATTTGCAACTTTTAAACTATGATTCCGGTTAGACTCATATTCTCGTTTCTGTTGTTTTCAACAGTTTCAGCCTCTTTTTCACAAAATACGGCAGATACTATAACTTGCAGGCTCTGCCGGAACAATGTGCATACAAGCCAAAAACCATACAATTTCGGCTGGAAGCACGAGATACCTTACATAGCATCTGCTGTCGGTTTAATGACAACAGCCACAATTCTGGACAAAACCAACAAGTCAAATCCTTATACACCATCAGATCTTGCATTACTAAACAGAAATGATGTTAATCCTTTTGACAGGAGAGCTACAGATAACTGGTCAGCAGATGATTCAAACATCAGTGATATTTTTCTTATCGGAGCCGTAGCCTCACCCGTTCTTTTTCTGACAAATAAACCGACCCGCAATAATTTAGGCTGGCTGGCACTTATGTCGTGGGAGGTTTTGAGCATCAACTACGGAGTCACTTATACTGTTAAAAATCTAACAGACAGACCAAGGCCTTTTGTTTATAATCCGGGAGCTCCGATGGAAGTAAGGACAGGAAAAGACAGCAGGGAGTCGTTTTATTCGGGCCATGTTTCAACTGCTGCTGCAATGTCATTTTTCATTGCCACAGTACTTAACGATTATCATCCCGGAATGAAAACCGGAATAAAAATTTCGATGTGGACAATTGCAGCAGCATATCCGGCAATCACAGGATACTTTAGGGTTAAAGCCGGAAAGCATTATCCTACTGATGTTATGGCTGCTTATGTCGTTGGTGCTTTTACCGGTTGGCTCGTGCCTTTTCTGCATAAAAAGAAAATGACGACCGGAAAATTTTCTTTTGCACCAGTAAACATTCAGGGCAATGCCGGGTTATATATGTCGTTTGAATTTTGATACAACTTTAATGATGAAAGACAATAAAGCTATTATAGTAACTGTAGTTCAATATGTTACACTAGGGATGATGCTTTACGCAAACATCTGGATTGCCGATAATCCTATATTGATGTTCATTCAGTTTTTCGGATTGTTTATTGCAATATGGGCTATTTTGGAAATGGCGAAAAGCAAATTGAATATCTCTCCTGTTCCCAGATCGGGTTCGGTATTGATTCAATCAGGCCCTTACAAAATCATCCGCCATCCTATGTATTTGTCACTTTTACTGACAATAACCCCGATGATAATAGATAGCTTATCAACTTTTAACATTATCATTTTCAGCATATTTATCATTAATATGCTAATAAAAATGCTTTATGAAGAACGATTGCTTCAAAATCATTTTGAGGATTATGCTATATACTCCGAAAAGTCGTGGAGGCTGTTTCCTTTTATATATTAATAGAGGAAAGGAAAAGGTTGATGAATTTTTATTATGATTTATTGACCCGCTGCAAGGTTTGACATTTTAAATTTGCGTTTTTGTAAAACTATTTTACAGTATGACCTGGGAAAACTACATAAATGAGTTTAAAGCATATCTTAGGCTGGAAAAGTCGCTGTCGGACAATTCGATAAACGCTTATTTGCACGATATTCAAAAACTGGTGCAATACTTTGAAATAAAAAACAATACGGTTTTGCCTGAAGATGTTGAATTAAACAACTTGCAGGATTTTATTAAATGGTTAAACGAACTGGGACTCGCTGCAACATCACAGGCAAGAATAATATCGGGTTTGAAAGCCTTTTTTAAATATCTGTTACTTGAGGATGCCATAAAGCAAAGTCCTGCCGAACTTCTTGATGCACCCAAAACCGGCCGCAAACTGCCTGACACATTAAGTGTTGAGGAAATAAACAAACTTATTGAATCTATCGACCTCAGCAAGCCCGAAGGCACCAGAAACAAAGCTATGCTCGAAACTTTGTATGGCTGTGGTCTTAGAGTGTCGGAACTGATAAATCTAAAAATATCAAACATCTATTTTAATGAGGGATTTATTAAAGTTACCGGAAAGGGAGACAAAGAGAGGCTGATACCTGTTGGCAACGTCGCTTTGAAAAATATAACAATATATCTTGAGAATGTCAGAAGCCTGCAAGATATTAAAAATGGGTTTACAGACATTCTGTTCCTGAACCGGCGGGGAGCGCGATTGTCGCGGGTAATGGTTTTTCTTATCATTAAAGATCTTGCAGAACGTATCGGATTAAAAAAAACCATCAGTCCGCACACATTCCGCCACTCCTTTGCAACTCACCTTATCGAAGGTGGTGCCGACCTGCGTGCCGTTCAGGAGATGCTGGGACACGAATCAATTACAACAACCGAAATCTACACCCATCTCGACAGGGAATACTTGCGGGAAGCCATCCTGAGCTTTCACCCGCTGTTAAAATAATTCTGCTATAAATTTTGTTCTTCAAAACGTATAGTATATTTGCCTGTCCCAAACAATAATACTTTGAGCACAAAACCAAAAATAGTGTTGAGCAAGGAACTACATAATGGGAAGGAAGTTGTAACCTTACGGTTTAATTACAATCGTGAACTGATAGAGTGCGTGACGAAGATAGACGGAGCCAGATAGAGTAAAAGCAAAAAATAGTACATAGATAAAATTGATATTAAACTACCTTATGTTTTTGAAATTTTAAAGGAAGCGGCTTATATTGATTACTCGGCATTGAAAAACAAAAAAGGAAATAAAGATCGTTATAGTGGGTCTTTCAAAATATATTTTGCAATTGTTAAGAAAGTATTATCAAGAGTATAACCCAAAAAAATGGTTGTTTGAAGGGAAAAATACAGTGTAGTATACTTTGCTGAACCGGTTTTGAAATCGCCAATCGTCCGCAAATTGCACGAATTAGCACGAAATAAAATAGATACTGAAGGATTTTTAAATCAGAATTTTGGAAAAAAAATAAGCCCGGGGTAAAAATTATAACAATTATTTTATTAGCTCTATCGGTAAAAATCGCCGGATTGATTGGCACTATTACTACGAAATGGCACTGTTCAAACCGAAATAGCCACTGCTTCAAACCGGGCACTACGTGCTGTTTGAAGGCTATTTATTAGCCAAAGTTTTTTATTTCTCCTTTAATAATTTTATCATTTCATCAATCTCATCTTCTGTAAAATCACCACTAATACTTGCTTTCCCGCCAATTATTTCAGAATTAACAGTCGGCATAGAAACAATTTGTTTCCCTATTACGATTGCTATTGGTTTTCCGATATTCTCCTTTGTCAATAAATAAAACTTTTTGGCTCCATTTTTCGTAAATACAATGCTGATTTCTGGCCGGTTATTATAATTGCTGAAAACCTTTTTTACTTCCAAAATATCTTTTGATGTTATCGAAGGCTTATCTTCCAATTTTATATTCTTGTCTGCTGTCGAATAGTTATAATCAACCGTCGCATAAAATCCATTTTCTTTATCAATAGGTATTGGTTCAAACTTATTTGCTGGATTTTCAACTTTTTCACTAGATTGTTCAGTTATTCTCTTAATTTCTTTATCTACATCAATAAATTGTGCAGAAATAATTTTATAAATTTCTCCTGAATTAAAAATTTTTTCAAAAGCACTTGTCTGAATAAATTTGTAGATATCATTAATTTCTTTATCGCTAAATTCTTCATTAAACGCGTTAATTAACCTTTTTGTAATTTCTTTTTCTGTTAATCGTTTTTCTATTTCTATAATTCTCACGCTATCATTTCCTGTTACTTGATATTTCAAAGGTTCCAACTGAAATTTAAAATTTGTCTGTTGTGTTTCAACAAGTTTCAATTTATTAATAATCGCTATTGTTTTTTCTTGTCTATTCTGTGCACAAGAAGATAAAATAATGAAAAACAGTAATGCCACTATAATTTTCATAATTCCTTTAATGTCTGTAATTTTCATTTTTATTGTCTTAAATTATGGCTAACGTTAAAGAATTGTATTAATCGTCACCTCACAAAGCAGCAAAGGTACGAAAAAAAGGAATTTAAAAACGATTGTTTCGCAGAAGGGATAATGACGTGATGATTAATACAATTGAGTTGGACTATGCCGCTATGGGGATACTATTGAATTCCGGTGCCTATCGGAACATAGGATCGTGATTTAGTTCAATCCCGATAGTTAAAACTATCAAGGACTTCTCCGGAAAGCTTCCGGGAGGGCACTACGTTCCGTTTGAAGGCTATTTATTAGCCATTGCTATTTTATTTTTTTCATATGTTCCAAGTCCAAACTTATTATCGGATCTTCGTATTGAAACCCTTTTAAGTTAAGTGCTTCAACTATGTTCCTATCAAACTTAATATTATTGGCGGTTTTCTCAAAGTGTCCAACAAGTGTTGATTTGCCAAAAGGCCAAGTGTATTCTAATATATAGTCCTTTGATTCATGATCTAAGTATAGGTGGTAAGCTTGAAGTCCAAAATCTTGTCGATAAATAGTTTTTTCTGATTTATCAAGAGAATTTAAGGTTGTCAAGGTCAGTCCAACTATAACAATCAAGAAAGAAAAAGTAACAATCAATTTTCCACGATTAGTTTTAATATAAAAATTAGAAGTAACAGCAATTAGCAGAAATGTCAAGGCTCCCAAGATTTTCACATTTGTCTTTTCAAGAGGGTCAAAAAATGCCGTTGTATAGTGCTTAGTAATTATTAGTCCTACTTCAAAGTATAGAAGTAGTCCGAGTAAAATCATCGTGACAACTGTAAATATTATTTTCAAAAATCGGTTCATATTTTAGTTGTGACTAACGTGTGTAAATATGTCATTACACTTATTTTTTCATTACTCCGGGTTAAACCCGCCTTATGCTTTATGAGTTTTACGAGCTAATGTTAATAGCTTAGTCTCACTGTTTTTAAATATG
>Ga0256913_10001380_pt1 | contig 12511 bp, 6 predicted proteins | sample Axial_MatmetaG_FD_185970 | JGI IMG/M metagenome (GOLD analysis project Ga0256913, IMG submission 185970) | Deep-sea worm associated microbial mat communities from Axial Seamount, Juan de Fuca Ridge, Pacific Ocean - Axial_Mat | ecosystem: Environmental > Aquatic > Marine > Oceanic > Microbial...
ACAACAAGTGGTACTAGGAGACGGCGATTTAAATTGCCCTCTAATGATGGTTGGGGAAGCACCGGGAAAAGATGAGGTATTGCAACAAAGACCTTTTGTGGGCTTAGCTGGTGGAAAATTAAAAGTATTTATAGAATATATTAACAAAACACGAAATGATTTTTATGTTACTAATGCTATTAAATATAGGTTGTATAAAGTGAATGAAAGAACAAAGAGGTTATCTAATCGTCCTGCTAAAGTAAATGAGATAAATGAAAACAGACCATATCTATTGGGAGAAATTGATATTATTAAGCCTAAAGTGATTATAACTTTAGGCAATGTTCCTCTTAAAAGTATATTAGGTAAAAATACCATATCAATAGGCCAATATCATGGGCAGGCGATAAAACGTAATGGATATATCCTTTTTCCACTATATCATCCGGCAAGTTTGATATATAATCAAAGTTTAGAAGAAGTATATTATAAAGATTTAGATGAATTAAAAAAAATCATATAGGAGGGTTACAATGGTATTATTAACAAATATATTAAATTTTTCTTTTATAGAAATGAAGTGGAGTGATGTAATAAATTTTGCCATTAAATTAGCTGCTGTAATTATAGGATTTATTATAGCTGCATTTATAATAAAACTTTTAATAAAAGGTTTAGAAAAAATACTTAACAAGAAATTAGTTAGAAGACCTTTTGTAGGATTTATATTAAGCGTAACAAGAATAGTTTTGTATGTGGTACTTGTTTTAATCATATTAGGATTTTTCAATGTTAGCACGGCGCCTTTATTGACGGTGCTAGGAACTTTTGGTCTAGCATTAGGGCTAGCTTTAAAAGATCATATGTCTAATTTAGCAAGTGGTATTTTAATTGTAGTTAACAAACAATTCAAAGTTGGAGATTATATAGAGTGTAATAACGCATCTGGGGTAGTTGAGAAAGTTGAACTTTTTACCACTAAGCTTATAACCATAGATAATAAAGCTATTTTTGTACCTAATGCACATTTTACACAAAATGCAGTAACAAATTATACTAGAGAAGATATAAGACGAGTAGATATAGCAATAGGAGTTGCATATTCTTCTAAAGTTGATGATGTTAAAAAAGCAATTGATAATATTATAAAAGCTAATAATGCTATTTTAGAAGAACCTGAATATTTTGTAGGATTAATTAATTTTGGAGATAACTCTGTTAATTTCACTGTTAGAGTATGGGTCAAAACTGAAAATTATTGGAACGTATATTTCTTTATTAATGAGCAAATTAAAAGTGAGTTTGAAAAGCAACATATAGAAATACCGTACCCACAACTTGATGTGCATATAGATAAGTAAAATAAAGATTCAATTCTAGAATAAAAAAGTCAAAATAAGAGGCTATTTAAAAATAAATCACTAATAATTAAAAAAGGTGTATATATTCATTGACACTCAAAAATCCCTATGTTAATATATACGAGGTCGCAAAAAACGACTGTAAAAATAGCAAAAATTGTCTTGACATCAACAAACAATAAATGATAAGATGATTAAGCGCATTTTTTTAAGAAAAGCGCGATGAACCTTGAAAATTGAACAGTACACTTTGATAGTGTAGATCCCGTTAATTTAAAGTAAATAAAAGTAAAAGTAAATCAGAACAAATAACATAACCGCACAGCGGTTTTTGAAAAAATAATTTTTTTCGAGAGTTTGATCCTGGCTCAGGACGAACGCTGGCGGCGTGCCTAACACATGCAAGTCGAACGAGAAGTTTTTAATTGATTTTTTCGGAAAGATTTTAAAAATGGAAAGTGGCGAACGGGTGAGTAACGCGTGGGCAACCTGCCCTAAACTGGGGGACAACACCGGGAAACTGGTGCTAATACCGCATAGATGATACTACGGCATCGTAGAATCAGAAAAGGAGTAATCCGGTTTTGGATGGGCCCGCGTCCAATTAGCTAGTTGGTGAGGTAACTGCTCCACCAAGGCGACGATTGGTAGCCGAACTGAGAGGTTGATCGGCCACATTGGGACTGAGACACGGCCCAAACTCCTACGGGAGGCAGCAGTGGGGAATATTGCACAATGGGGGAAACCCTGATGCAGCGACGCCGCGTGAAGGATGAAGGTTTTCGGATCGTAAACTTCTTTGATTGGGGAAGATAATGACGGTACCCAAAAAACAAGCCACGGCTAACTACGTGCCAGCAGCCGCGGTAATACGTAGGTGGCAAGCGTTGTCCGGATTTACTGGGTGTAAAGGGCATGTAGGCGGGGATATAAGTCAGATGTGAAATCCTGTGGCTCAACCACAGACGTGCATCTGAAACTATATCTCTTGAGTGTTGGAGAGGAAAGCGGAATTCCTAGTGTAGCGGTGAAATGCGTAGATATTAGGAGGAACACCGGTGGCGAAGGCGGCTTTCTGGACAACAACTGACGCTGAGATGCGAAAGCGTGGGGAGCAAACAGGATTAGATACCCTGGTAGTCCACGCTGTAAACGATGAATACTAGGTGTAGGAGGTATCGACCCCTTCTGTGCCGCAGCTAACGCAATAAGTATTCCACCTGGGGAGTACGGTCGCAAGACTGAAACTCAAAGGAATTGACGGGGACCCGCACAAGCAGTGGAGTATGTGGTTTAATTCGACGCAACGCGAAGAACCTTACCAGGACTTGACATCCCTTGAGCGCTCTAGAGATAGAGTTTCTCTTCGGAGCAAGGAGACAGGTGGTGCATGGTTGTCGTCAGCTCGTGTCGTGAGATGTTGGGTTAAGTCCCGCAACGAGCGCAACCCTTGCCATTAGTTGCCATCATTAAGTTGGGCACTCTAATGGGACTGCCGGTGACAAATCGGAGGAAGGTGGGGATGACGTCAAATCATCATGCCCCTTATGTCCTGGGCTACACACGTACTACAATGGCTACTACAATGGGCAGCAATACCGCGAGGTGGAGCGAATCCCCAAAAGTAGTCTCAGTTCGGATTGCAGGCTGAAACTCGCCTGCATGAAGTCGGAATTGCTAGTAATTGCAGGTCAGCATACTGCAGTGAATACGTTCCCGGGTCTTGTACACACCGCCCGTCACACCATGAGAGTTTGTAACACCCGAAGTCGGTAGTTTAACTATTTATAGATGACGCCGCCGAAGGTGGGACAGATGATTAGGGTGAAGTCGTAACAAGGTAGCCGTATCGGAAGGTGCGGCTGGATCACCTCCTTTCTAAGGAGACATGAACTATATATTTATATATGTTAGTTCGTAATCTTAGGTCGGTTGACGAGATATACAAAGTAAAAGGTACTGTTTAATTTTGAGGGTTTGCCCTATAAGGGGGTATAGCTCAGTTGGGAGAGCACCTGCCTTGCAAGCAGGGGGTCAAGAGTTCGAATCTCTTTATCTCCACCAAAGGGCGAAAAACCCATGTACTTTGACAACCATATATAGTTCCAAAAAAAATGACATCAAAATCAAATGGGAGTGTTTTATACACTGCCATAAAAAAGTTACACAGTTATACTAAAAAAGTATGACAAATTTAAATCTATAATTAAACTAATAATGAACCGAAATAGGATCCGCTACGAATTTTAAAATTAATAAAAGGTCAAGTTTATAAGAGCACAGGGTGAATGCCTTGGCACTAGGAGCCGAAGAAGGACGTGACAAGCTGCGATAAGCTACGGGGAGGCGCAAATAGCTTTTTATCCGTAGATTTCCGAATGGGGAAACCCACTTAGGGTAAATGCCTAAGTACCATTAAGTGAATAAATAGCTTAATGGGGGGATACGTGGGGAACTGAAACATCTTAGTACCCACAGGAAAAGAAAACAAAAGTGATTCCGCAAGTAGTGGCGAGCGAACGCGGAGCAGCCCAAACCTGATACTCTTTGAGTATTGGGGGTATGGACTGACACAACGTGAATTAGATATCTAACAGAATGATAGAATGGAAAGTCTAGACCGTAGAGGGTAATAGTCCCGTATGTGAAAGATAGCTAAACACAAGTCAGTATCCAGAGTACTACGAGGCACGTGAAACCTTGTAGGAAGATAGGAGGACCACCTCCAAAGGCTAAATACTACCTAGTGACCGATAGCGAAATAGTACCGTGAGGGAAAGGTGAAAAGAACCCCGGGAGGGGAGTGAAAGAGAACCTGAAACCCTGTGTTTACAAACAGTTGGAGAGCGTTAAAGCTCGACAGCGTACTTTTTGTAGAACGGTCCGGCGAGTTACTTTATGTGGCAAGGTTAAGTACTTAAGGTACGGAGCCGAAGGGAAACCGAGTCTTAATAGGGCGTTAAGTGGCATGAAGTAGACCCGAAACCGAGTGACCTATCCATGGGCAGGTTGAAGCTAGAGTAAAATCTGGTGGAGGACCGAACCCACCAATGTTGAAAAATTGGGGGATGACCTGTGGATAGCGGAGAAATTCTAATCGAACTCGGAGATAGCTGGTTCTCCCCGAAATAGCTTTAGGGCTAGCCTCAAGTTAGTATATCGGAGGTAAAGCACTGATTGGACTAGGGTCCTTACCCGGATACCGAACCCTCTCAAACTAAGAATGCCGAATATATGATGCTTGGGAGTCAGACTATGGGAGATAAGTTGCATAGTCGAAAGGGAAACAGCCCAGACCATCAGCTAAGGTCCCAAAATTACAGTTAAGTGGTAAAGGATGTGGGTTTGCTAAGACAACTAGGATGTTGGCTTGGAAGCAGCCACTCATTCAAAGAGTGCGTAACAGCTCACTAGTCGAGTGGGCCCGCGCCGAAAATTATCGGGGCTAAACTGTATACCGAAGCTATGGATTTATACAATTTATTGTATGAGTGGTAGGGGAGCGTACTGTAATAGGTTGAAGCATTACCGTAAGGAGATGTGGACGAGACAGTAGTGAGAATGCCGGAATGAGTAGCGAAAGCAAAGTGAGAATCTTTGCCATCGAAAACCTAAGGTTTCCTGGGGAAGGTTCGTCCGCCCAGGGTTAGTCGGGACCTAAGCCGAGGCCGCAAGGCGTAGGTGATGGACAACAGGTTGAAATTCCTGTACTACCGACATTTGTTAAGAGATGTGGGGACGCAGAAGGATAAGCTAAGCCAGTTACTGGAAGTACTGGTCCAAGGAGCGTAGAAGTGTGATAGGCAAATCCGTCACACAATATTTGAAACTCTGATGGGGAGAGAAACAATAAGTATTGAAGTAGCTAATTCCACGCTGACAAGAAAAGCCACTATTTAGAATGTAGGTACCCGTACCGTAAACCGACACAGGTAGGTGAGGAGAGAATCCTAAGATGATCGGGAGAAGTATTGTTAAGGAACTCGGCAAATTAACCCCGTAAGTTAGCGAGAAGGGGTGCCTCAGAAATGAGGCCGCAGTGACCAGGCCCAAGCAACTGTTTACCAAAAACACAGGTCTCTGCTAAATCGAAAGATGACGTATAGGGGCTGACGCCTGCCCAGTGCTGGAAGGTTACAGGAATCTGTTAGCGTAAGCGAAGCAGTGAACTTAAGCCCCAGTGAACGGCGGCCGTAACTATAACGGTCCTAAGGTAGCGAAATTCCTTGTCGGGTAAGTTCCGACCCGCACGAATGGCGTAATGATTTGGGCACTGTCTCAACAATACACCCGGTGAAATTGTAGTACTCGTGAAGATGCGAGTTACCCGCGACAAGACGGAAAGACCCCATGGAGCTTTACTGTAGCCTGATATTGGGTTTCGATATTTTTTGTACAGGATAGGTGGGAGACTTTGAAGCAAGAGCGCTAGTTTTTGTGGAGTCGTCCTTTGGATACCACCCTGAAAATATTGAAGCTCTAACCACGTACCATTATCTGGTACTGGGACACTGTCAGGTGGACAGTTTGACTGGGGCGGTCGCCTCCTAAAAGGTATCGGAGGCGTTCGAAGTTTACCTCAGCACGGTTGGAAATCGTGCATAGAGTATAAAGGCATAAGGTAGACTGACTGCGAGACATACAGGTCGAGCAGGTACGAAAGTAGGACTTAGTGATCCGGCGGTATGAGAGTGGAATTGCCGTCGCTCAACGGATAAAAGTTACCCTGGGGATAACAGGCTTATCTCCCCCAAGAGTCCATATCGACGGGGAGGTTTGGCACCTCGATGTCGGCTCATCACATCCTGGAGCTGGAGAAGGTTCCAAGGGTTCGGCTGTTCGCCGATTAAAGTGGTACGCGAGCTGGGTTCAGAACGTCGTGAGACAGTTCGGTCCCTATCTGTCGTGGGCGTAGGATATTTGAAAGGAGCTGTTCCTAGTACGAGAGGACCGGAATGGACAAACCAATGGTGCACCAGTTGTATCGCCAGATGCATAGCTGGGTAGCTAAGTTTGGAAAGGATAAACGCTGAAGGCATCTAAGCGTGAAGCCCCCCTTAAGATTAGATATCCCATCTCTTTAAGAGAGTAAGACCCCATGTAGACCACATGGTTGATAGGCCAGATGTGAAAGTGTAGTAATATATGAAGCTGACTGGTACTAATAGGTCGAGGGCTTGACCTTTTAATTTAAAAGGTAGAGGAATCTATTAAGGAAATGGCATTTAATAAGGAATTATGTATGGTTTAAAGTTTTTCCGGTGGTTATTACGTAAAGGACACACCCGTTCCCATCCCGAACACGGAAGTTAAGCTTTACAGTGCCGAAGATACTTGGCTGGCAACGGCCCGGGAAAATAGGTCATCGCCGGAATTATATAAAGAGACACTTCTAATTGAAGTGTCTTTTTCTTGCTTTTATATTCATTATGAATGATAATAAAAAGAAAAGGATATAAAGAGTAGGAGTAGCAATGAAAGCATTTTATAAAAAAATAGTTGAAGCAAATGAATTAAGAATACCATATGTAATGGCAAATATTTGTTATGATAAGAGCGATCCATTTTATGGTGGCTATAAAGATGGAAATGGATTAATGGAACAATATGCAACCATATCTCAAACCATGCATTTTACAGCAGCTTATTTTTGTGAAGATAGTAAATATTATAAAGATAAAAAAGTATTTAAAAGCATAAATTTATTTATACAATTTCATTTTAATATGATTAGGCCAGATGGTACAGGAGATTGCTTAATATCTGATTTTTATACACCTTCATCGTTTGATGCAATTAACGTTACAAGAACATATAGAATATTTGAAAAATATGCTAAAACTAAAGAAGAAAATGAAACTATGAAAAAAATATATAAGATGTTAGATTTAATGGGTAATGGCTTTATAAATAGCGGTCACAGAACACCAAATCATAGATGGATGATTGCAGCAGCATCTTCAATGGTATACAATATTACAGGACGAAAAGAACTTAAAGAACTTGCTTTAAAATATTTAGATGAAGGAATAGATATTGATGAATATGGAGAGTTTACAGAGCGTTCTCCAGGCATGTATAACGAAGTTAATGATAATGCTTTATTTATTATTGCCCGAGAGTTAAATTTACCATATCTTCATGATTATTTACGAGCAAATATGGACTTGTTATTTAAATATATTGAACCAGATGGTACAATTTTTACTCAAAATTCAGCTAGAAAAGATAAAGGCGAAAATGAACCGTCGATGGGCTTTTATCCCACTCGATATTTCTATATATACCTACAAGGTGCATATATATTAAAAGAACCTAAATATGGTGCATTTGCATATAAAATAATGGACGAAACTCTTAGATATCAAAGAGCAATTCCTGATGTATTATGGTTATATATGATAAATGAAGAACTTAAACATTTTGAGCCTGAAAGTGTAAAATTAGAAAGTAATTATGAAATGTATAATCCTATATCAAGCATATATAGAAAAGTAGAAAGCGATTTTAGTGTCTCTGTTATAGGGAATAATGCTAATTTTCTTTTTGTCCAAAAAGGGGATTTAAAAGTATATATGCGTTTATGTGCTTCATTTTTTATGAAAGCTCAATTCAAACCAGAAAAAGTAGAAAAAAACAACAATACACTAACCCTTAAATTTTCTGTAAATGATATGTATTGGAAACCCTTTGAGGAGAAGCAAGAAACTAGTGTATGGAGTGAAATGGATCATAGCAAAAGAAAAACATGTAATAAAAGGTATCTAAACTTTTTAGTTAATATAGATATTATAGATAAGCGAGTAAATATAGGAATCAAAGTAGATGGTACAGACAGAGTGCCCTTTAAAGCTGAATTTATTGTTACTGCAGGCAGTTTAATTGAAAATGAAGCTTTTACTATAAAAGCAAAAGCTGGAGAGGGTATTATACTTCATAAAGATTATGTAAATGTAAAGTATAAAAAAGATATCATGAAAATAGGGCCAGGATTTAAAAAACATGTATATACTACAAATATGAGAGGTAGTGTAGCACAAAGTTCAAAAGGTTACACAATATACTTTACTGAATTTACAGAACTTAATAAAAATATATCAATTATATGCGAATAATTTTAATTAATTCTTGACCAAGTAATTGAATATAAGTATAATATATGAAGTGTCAAAAAAGTGGCATAATAATCCTCAATAGCTCAGCTGGTAGAGCATTCGGCTGTTAACCGAAGGGTCGTTGGTTCGAGTCCAACTTGAGGAGCCATATAGAAAAAGAAAAAGAGTCGTGACAGAGATGGCTCTTTTCTTATCTATATTAATATGGAGAAAAAATGGAAAGTATAAAAATTATTGCAACAAATAAAAAAGCACGATATGAGTATTTCCTTGAAGAAACTTATGAATGCGGAATAGCATTAGTGGGTACTGAGGTAAAATCACTTAGAGCGGGTAATGTTAATTTTAGAGATAGTTATGCATTAATTAAAAGTGGGGAAGTTTATATTTCACAACTTCACATTAGTCCTTATGAAAAGGGCAATATAAATAATGTGGATAGTGATAGAGATAGAAAGTTGTTATTACATAAATCTGAGATTAGAAAACTGATTGGTAAAATACAACAAAAAGGATTTTCCCTTATTCCCACGAAAATATACTTTAGAGGGAATAAAGTTAAATTAGAAATTGCACTTGCTAAAGGTAAAAAATTATATGATAAGCGACAAGATATTGCCAAAAAAGATGCAAGAAGACAAATGGATATTAAAGTAAAGGATTTTAAACATTAATCATGGGGGCGCAATGGTCTCGACGTGGTTGTAGAAATATAAGTAGCGAGTAGAGGATTCTCGTTGGCCTCTTTAAAAAACGGGAACTTTAAACTAAACGCAGACGAAACTGTTTTAGTAGCAGCCTAGTTTAGGCTCTCATCCACCTAAGGAACCTGTAGCTTAGATAATGGGTGTCATTTATCAGGCCTTATTTGTTAGAGGTTAAACATTTAAACTAAGTTGTCTAATGCTTCTAGGATGATTTAGTATTTAGAAGCTACCCAATATATAGTTTGTTTATAGACGATGTAAAGGGAAAATTTAAAATATAAACTATACTCGTAGAAGCTTTTATGGACATAGTTACGGACGCGGGTTCGACTCCCGCCGCCTCCACCATATTTATATTTAAAATTAATAAATAAGGAGAAGTTATTTTATGAATAAAAAAATTATTATATTGATATTATCAATAACTTTAATATTTTTAGTAGGTTGTAAAAATGACACCCAAAAACAAACGATAGCGTCTTCAAATAGTACAATTGAAACACCATATACTACTATAATGCCTACTCCTACTAAGACATCAGAGGTAGAAAATAAGCCCATAATAACAAGTGAAGAATATAAAAATGATAATATAGCATATAATATGACTGTTATAATGAGCGTGCCACAAGTTGAAGGCCTGGTAAATAAAAATGTTCAAGATAAAATAAATGAACGATTAAAAAGTTTTGCTAATGAATTAAAAGATGAATTTGAATCGTGGGCTAAAGAAGACTATGAATCACTTTCTAAGGGTGATAAGCCATGGCCTCATTCATTTGATCTTTGGTACGATACAAGAACTATTAATAAGGATGTTTTAAGCATAACTATTACAAATTCTGAATATATGGGAGGAGCTCATGGAATAACTAATACATATGGTTTTACATTTAGTTTAAATAGTGGAAAAGAATATATATTAAGTGATTTATTCGAGAATAACTATGATTATGTGGTTGAAATAAATAAAGAAATTTTTGATAATAATAAAGAATTCAAAGGATATATGGATGATTATCAATATATTATTGAGGACTTTAGTGGTATAGAAGTTAATGCTAAATATTACATTAAGGATGATAAAATAGTAATATTTTACAATCCCTATGATATTGCAGCATATTCAATGGGTTATTTAGAATTTTATTTAAGTGATAATATCAAATTTAATATTGAATAAAAAAAAGAGCAATAATTTGAAGTTATTGCTCTTTTATAATTTATAGTATTTTTGCTAAAAATTCTTTTAATCGAGGATTAGTAGGATTGTTGAAAAATTTATCTGGGGTTGCTTCTTCTAATATTCTACCGTCATCCATAAATACAACTCTTGAACCAACTTCTTTTGCAAAACCCATCTCGTGAGTAACAACCATCATAGTCATTCCAGATTTTGCTAAGGCTTTCATAACGGCTAGTACTTCACCAACCAATTCTGGGTCCAAAGCGCTTGTAGGTTCGTCAAAGAGCATTATCTTTGGTTCCATCGCTAGTGCTCGTGCAATTGCTACACGCTGTTGTTGACCACCTGACAGCCTTACAGGATATTCGTCAGCCTTATCTTCTAAACCTACCATTTTTAGCAGTTCAATAGCTTTAGCTCTGGCTGTTTTTTTATCTACGTCCTTTACAACCATAGGTGCAAGCATTAGATTTTCTACAGCGGTTTTATGTGGAAAAAGATTGAAACGTTGAAATACCATTCCAAGTTCTTGACACATTTTTACCACATCTTCATGATTAATGTGCATTATATCTTTATCATTTTTCCTATAATCTACTAATTCATTATCTATGTATACTTTACCATTAGTAATACGTTCTAATTGATTTAGACATCTAAGTAGAGTGCTTTTACCTGAACCACTAGGTCCAATGACACAAACCACTTCACCTTGATCTACATGAAAATCTATTTCTTTTAATACATGTAAATCACCAAAATATTTATCTATTTTTTCAACTTTAATCATTCTATATCTCCTTATAAATACACAGAGTATCGTTTTTCTAACTTACTAAAGATATATGTAGAAATCGTAGTTAAAAATAGATAAACACCAGCCGCATAGAAAAGATATACCCAATTACCAGAGCCAAATGCTAATATAGTTGCTTTTCTATATAATTCTGCCAAACCAATAACTGAAACCAAAGATGAATCTTTTAGTATCATTGTAAACTCATTGGAATATGGTGGAATTAAACGTTTTATTGTTTGTGGAATTATTACTTTAAACATTGCTTGGCCATAGGTTAAGCCTAATGCTTTTGCAGCTTCCATTTGACCTTTGTCAATTGATTCAATACCTGCCCTAAAAATTTCAGCAAGATAGGCGCCGGTATTTAGCGTTAAAGCCGCACAACCTGCAACAAACATTGGAGGCGTTATTGGTTTGCCAAATAAGTCTATTGCAATAAGTGGTATTGAAAAATACACCATCATTATTTGTAATAATAGTGGGGTACCTCTAAAAAACCATACATAAATCCATACAATTTTATTTATTATTTTATTTTTTGATATTCGTCCTAATGCAAGCAATAACCCTAGTATAGTACCAAGAAACATACTTACTAAAGTAAGCTCAATAGTAACAAGGGTTCCTTGTGCAAAAGCAGATATTTGAACTATATTCATATTTATCCTCTTTTAATTTAAAATACTCCTATCTAAAAAGATAGGAGTATTTACTATACTACTCAGTTAATTTTGTGTCAATATTTTGAGTATAATCAGAGCCAAGATGCTCATTTGATATTTTAGTTAAAGTACCATTATTTGATAAAGTAACTAATGCAGCATTTATTGCTTCTTGTAAAGTTGTATCACCTTTTTGTAAAGCAACAGCGATTGGTTCATTTGTTAATTGTGTTGTTGTTGTTGTGTAATCCTCTGGAGCTTTTGAACAATATTCAATTGCTACTGCCATATCAACCACTATACAATCAATAGCACCAATTTTTAAAGCAGTGAAACAAGAAATAATATCATTATATTGAGTTAATTCAAATTCCATTGTTTCAAGTTGCTTTGTAGTAGCTGTATCAGCAGTTGTAGCTATTTGAACGCCAACTTTTTTACCTGCTAAATCAGCTTTAGAATTAATTGAAGTATTTCCAGTTTTTACAACGATAACTTGTCCATTAGCTAAATATGGATTTGAATAGTCCATTGTAGCCATTCTTTCTGTTGTCATACTAACTGATGAAATGATAACATCATATTGTTTTGCAGTTAACCCAGTAAAAATACCTTCCCAACTACTTGAAGTAAATTCTACAGGAACGCCTAATTCTTCACCAAGTGCTTTAGCTAAATCAATATCAAATCCAACTAATT
>Ga0256913_10001381_pt1 | contig 12487 bp, 13 predicted proteins | sample Axial_MatmetaG_FD_185970 | JGI IMG/M metagenome (GOLD analysis project Ga0256913, IMG submission 185970) | Deep-sea worm associated microbial mat communities from Axial Seamount, Juan de Fuca Ridge, Pacific Ocean - Axial_Mat | ecosystem: Environmental > Aquatic > Marine > Oceanic > Microbial...
TGTTACAAATATTATTCTATCTTCATATTTTGCAATAGATTTTCCTTCGGCAGCTACATCAATAATTTCGAGCTGTTCTAATAGTGGATTTCTTCTTTTCTTTCGTCCCAATTTGTAATTTTTTTTTTTTAAGATAATTTTAACTCTACAAAGGTAAAGATAAAACAAACAAATAACTCAAATATTATTGATATTTCTACTTTTTCTAAAGTAGTTTATTTGGTTTATGTTTATTATAAAAATGGTAATTTAGAAATTAAAAAATTAATAAAACTATAAATTTGCAAAATCCTTTTTAGAATAGTAACCCACAATAGTTTGCCATATTATTTTAACAGCATATTTTCCTTTTGGGTATTGTCCTTTAAGTGTAAAGATGAAGAATAAAACAATTGCTCCGTTAAATTTAATAAAATATTCTAGTGTTTTTAGTAATCTATCGCCTATGGATTTGCTTTGTAGTCGTAGTTTTTCGCTTGCTCCAATAGTTCTACTTACTTTATCTATATGTTCGGGTGTTGTACGGAAAGCTTCTATAAAATGATTTACAAAAACATCTGGAGCATAAAGAATTTTAAGACCTTTTTCTTTTAGTTTAGTAAAAACATATTTATCATCGCCACGATAAACTAAATCGGTATTGAAGCCACCAATTTCTTGCAAAACCTCTTTTTTAAAAGCCATATTGCAACCTGTTGGAAATTTTTTGGTAAACTCTTTTTCTTTGTTGCCATAATCTACCTTAGAAACTATACCAAATATGTACTTACTCATCCAAATCGGCTCTTCGCCTTGCTCGTATATTGGCTCAACTTTGCCACCAAGTGCTTTGTATTCGGGGTTTCTGTCGAATGCTTTTATTAGGTTTTCAACAAAATCTTTTCTTGCAATTGCGTCATCATCAATATAAGAAATAATGTTTGTTTTTGCTACTTCAATGCCTTTGTTTCTTGCAAAAGAAAGTCCTTGTTGGGTTTCTAAAACGTAGCTCAGATTAAGTTTAGGATTATCATCAATAAATTTTAAAACAACTTCTTTTGTGTTATCTTTTGAGTTATTATCGACAACAATTACTTCAAAATCAGATTTATCGGCAGTTTGATTGTTTAAAGCAGTTAATCCTTTAAAAACAAAATCGGCTCTGTTATAAGCACATATTACTACCGAAACTTTTGCTGTCACTTTTTATTGTTTTTCTAAATATTCTTTAAATTCTACAGAGTATTCTTTTAAGCATACTTGCCATTCTCTCATAGAATTTATTTTTCTTGTATCTAATTTAAGATTAACAAGTTTCTCTGAGTAAGGACGAGGTGCAAAATATTCTTCGGCAAAATAGTCAGAGCTTACTGTAGTTACTTTAACTCTATCTTGAATATCCAAATGTTCTACAAAAAGTTTTGCTACATCTAAACGAGAGCAAGAACCTTTGCAAACTTGGTTGTATAAACCGTAGTATCCTGTTTGCAGGGTATTGTAAATGCCTAAAGCAAAATTGTTTGTGTAGGTTGGTGTACCAAGTTTATCGTCAACAACAAAAAGCTCTTTGCTGCCGGCTAAAATTTGTTTAAATATTTTTCCTATAAATTTTTTATCTTTTTCTATTCCTCCGCCCATCATCCAACCGGCACGGAAAATATAATGACGTTGCACAGTTTGTTGCACAAACAATTCGCCATGATATTTAGATTTTGCATAAATGCTAAGTGGGGTAGGTTTATCGAAATCGTTAAAATATTCTTGTTCGCCGCCAAAAATTCCTGCTGTGCTAATGTAAACAAGTTCTGCATTAAATTTATTTGCTAAAATTGCAATATTCTCTGTGCCTAAAGCATTTGTTTTCCACGAGTTATCTTGATTTGTTTCGCAGTATTCTAAGTCGGTTAGTGCAGCCAAGTGCAGAACAATATCAGGGTTAAATTTGCTAAAAACCTGCTCGCATTCTTGAATATCTCTAACATCCATCTGCGATAACCATTCTTCGTTTAGGTCTATATCGGTTGCTAAAACATCGCTGTAGCGAGATGTAAATTCTTTGTAAACAGCTTTTCCGAGCATTCCGCCACAACCTGTAATAAGTACTTTTTTATTTATCATATTGCATTTCTATAATTTCGTGTCCAAAATTACAATTTTTAATTAGTGTCAGCAAGAAAACTACATACTTTTGTTTTTCCTTCAAACAGCCTAGATTTTGCTAGCTATATTGCATTTAAAAATAAATCTTCTTTCTTTTGATTAATATTTATATTATTTTTTTAGCATTACTAACCTTTGCATTTAAGATTGCAATATCAAGAACTTCGCTAATATCGCTAACATAATTAAATTTTAAATCTTTTGTGTAAATTTCGTTAATATCGTCAATATCTTTTTTATTTTCTGCCGACATTATCAATTCCTTAATTCCTGCTCGTTTTGCAGCAAGAATTTTTTCTTTTATTCCACCAACAGGCAGCACCTTGCCACGCAAGGTCATTTCGCCGGTCATAGCAAGATTTTTCTTAATTTTTCGTTGCGTAAATGCCGAAGCCAAAGAAGTTACCAAAGTTATTCCTGCCGATGGTCCGTCTTTTGGTGTAGCACCTTCGGGAAAATGGATATTTATATCCCAATTATTAAATGCTTCTATAGGAATATTATACTTTTCGTGATTTGCTTTTAGATAAGAAACTGCTATTGTTGCAGATTCTTTCATTACATCTCCAAGATTTCCTGTTAAAGTAATTTTACCTTTACCTTTGTTTAAGCTGGTTTCTACCAAAAGAATTGTTCCGCCAACCGAAGTCCATGCTAAGCCGGTTACAACACCGGCATAATCGTTTCCTTCGTATTTTTCTTTGCTAAAACGAGGCGATTTCAATATTTGTAATATATCTTCTTTTGTTAAATTAACATTATAATCTTCGTCGAAAGCAATCTTTTTTGCAGTTGCCCTGATAAGCTTTGCTAAAGTTTTGTTTAATTGACGCACACCGCTTTCGCGAGTGTAATTTTCGATTATTTGTTCCAGTATTTTTTTAGAAAACTTAATTTGTTTTGCCTTAACGCCATGATCTTTTACTAATTTAGGAATTAAATGACGTTTTGCAATTTCAATTTTTTCTTCAACTAAATATCCGCTAAGCTCTATAACTTCCATACGGTCGAGTAGGGCAGGATTAATAGTGTTTAGAGAATTTGCCGTAGCAATGAACATTACGTTAGATAAATCGTAGTCTAATTCTAAGAAATTATCGTGGAAAGTGTTGTTTTGTTCAGGGTCTAACACCTCTAAAAGAGCAGAACTTGGGTCGCCTCTAAAATCGTTTCCTACTTTGTCAATCTCATCAAGAATAAACACAGGGTTCGATGAATTTACTTTCTTAATATTTTCGATGATTCTGCCCGGCATTGCTCCAATATATGTTTTTCGGTGTCCACGAATTTCGCTTTCATCGTGTAAACCACCAAGGGCAATTCTGCCGTATTTTCTTTCTAGTGCATCGGCAATAGATTTTCCAAGCGAGGTTTTTCCTACACCCGGAGGACCTACAAGGCAAAGAATTGGTGATTTTAAATCGCCTTTTAGTTTTAGCACGGCTAAATATTCAAGAATTCGTTCTTTTATACTTTCTAATCCAAAATGATGTTTATCTAAAATCTTTTTTGCATGTTTCAGGTCTAAATTATCTTTTGTAAATTCGTTCCAAGGTAGTTCAATAACTGTTTTTACATAGTTTAACTGAATAGAATAATCCGGTGCCGATGGGTGCATTCTTCTAAGTTTTTCTACTTCGGTTTTAAAATGCTCGCCTGTTTTTTTGTTCCATTTTTTCTTTTTGCCTTTGGCTAAAAGTTCCTCTATTTCTTTTTCAATAGGGTTTCCGCCAAGTTCTTCTTGTATTGTTTTAATTTCTTGATTTAAGAAATACTCTTTTTGTTGTTTATCTAGGTCGGCTTTTACCTTGTTTTTTATTTGATTTCTAAGTTTAAGTTTTTGTATTTCTTTTGTAAGATATTCAAGCAATTTTATAGCACGTTCTTTAAGATTATCAATCTGTAAAAGTTCTTGCTTTTGGCTAATGCTGATATCAATATTAGAACAAATAAAGTTTACTAAAAAGGTAGAGTTTTCAATGTTTTTGATAGCAAAAGTAGCCTCAGAAGGTATATTCTGCGAAAGCTTAATTATTTTAAAAGAATAGTCTTTTAAAGAATCAATAATTGCATTAAATTCTTTTGTGTTTTTTGGCTTCTTTATATCGTTATGTTCTTTTACTTTTGCAATAAAGTATGGTTCTTCTGTTAAAACTTCTTCAATAGAAAAACGCTTTTGCCCTTGTATAATTATTGATGTTGTACCATCGGGCATTTCAAACATTTTAATTATTTTGGCAGTAGTTCCTGTTAAATAAATATCTTTCGCAGTTGGTTCTTCAACGCTTAAATCTTTTTGAGCTACACAACCAATTATTTCTTTATTCTTGTATGCTTTTTTTATTAATTCTAATGATTTTTCTCTACCAACAGTTATAGGAAAAACTACACCGGGAAATAAAACAAGGTTTCGCAATGGCAATATTGACAGTGTTTCAGGTATCTCGCTACTCGATAATCTTTCTTCGTCTTCGTCAGACATAATAGGGAAGAAGCCTTGGTCTTCGTCTAACATATCGCTTGCCTGTATATTTATTAATTTTAAATCGTCCATTATTCTTTATTATTTTATGCCAAAAAGACATACTAGTACTCATTTTTAATATGGATTACTATTAGGCAATTCTTGTGCCAATAAAAATAGCTTATAAATCTCTAATATAACTGATACTCCCATCATTATTAAAAATAACAGTCCATTTTGGCGTTTCTCCACTTCCTTCAATTGTTATCGAACCCGACAAGATATAACCAGTAGGTGTAGTTCCTGATATTTTATGAGTTCCTAACTCAACAGCACTATAACTTGATGTTTCTCCAACTTCAACAGTTCCAAATGGTACATCTCCTACTTTTATATGATTTACTTCTTCAATAAAATTATTTTTAAATCTAATGGAATGAAAAGCATCTTTTTTACATGAATTTGTAAATAGCAATAATGATAGTATTATTGCTGATAGCTTAAAAGCTTTCATATTTAATTATCTTTTTGGTAAAAAATCGTTAATTTCTTTTGTTACAGGATTTATAGATAAAGTTTGAACTGTAACAAGTTCTTTAAAACCATCGAAGAAACCGTATAATCTATCGGGGTCGTTGTCTATTGGATTTCCAAAAGCGTCTGTTCTACCTTCTTCTGCTTTAACCAAATATAGTCTTAAAGTTTGCTCTTTATTGTTTTTAAGTTTAACAGTATAAATTTTTTCAGGTTTTACATGTTCTAACGAATCTCTTTTTTCCGGTTTCATATTAACAATAGGAGCTTCGTAACCAATGCTCATAAAGTTTCCTATAAATAATTTAACTTGAGTGCTATCAAAAATATTAATTTTTTGATTATCGAAATTTCTGTATAATTCAAATTTATTATTACCAAGATTTACCGCAGTAAACCCCTTTGTTTCATCTTTAGGATAATCTAGTCTAACACTTGCTATATCTTCGTAATTACTTTTAAAAATCCAAGATTGACGCCAAAGTTCTTCTTCGGTAAAATAGCGAGTGCTTAAATAACCAAAAAAACCGGGTACGTGAACTATGTATGGTTTTGTAGAGTTTTCTAATAGCATATATGTTCCTTGATTATCGTCGGTTGCACCACCAACATAATATACTTTTGCAGGTTTGTTTCCACCGGCATATATTTCTACTTTTACCGATTTAGCAGCCAAATGTTTTATTTGAGTTTCCATAGCTGCCTTAGAAACAGGAGCTTTAACTTCAACATCTTTTATTGTTTTAAGTAGCATTTCAATTGCATCTTTTCTTGTGCGATATTTTTTATTAACCTCCCAATAATTTTTTTTGCGTTCTAATAAAACTTGTTCGCCGGTTTTATCGACAATAAAAATTTTTGTTATTGATGCGGTATCAGCGAAAGCAAAATTGCTATAAGCATCTTTTATTGTTGTATTGCTATTGTTTACAATATAATACGATGTAATAGCTAGTAAAATTAATAATATTATATATAAATATCTGTTCTTATTTTTCATTGCAAAACTATTTTGTAAATTTACGTTTTCTGATAAAGTTTATTATCAATCCAAAAATAATAATTAAAAATACAGGAATTATAGTATTTAATATTTTCCACATATTTCCGCTTTCTTCTATTTTTGTTTTATCGAGTAATCTAAGTGTTATCTGACGATTTCTTAAATATATTGTGCCTGAATTTCCAAGTAAATAGCTTGTTGCATTTAAAATAAAATCTTTGTTTGCGTAAGTTACTTGCGAGTATATATCGTATCCTGTCGGATATGGCATTTCTTTGCCATTAACAGTTTTGGTAGGGTTTTTTATAATTTCACCATCAGAAATAAAAAGCATTTTTGTATCGCTGCTTTCTCCTATAAAGTCTATTAATGGACTGTTTTTTATTGCCATTGGAATTCTGTTTAGGAAATTAGACCTAAAGCTACCTTCCAGCATAATTGCAATTGGTACATGTTGTTTTGTAAAGAAGTTTTTATCAGGCGTAATATTCAATAAATCTAAGCTGACACGTAGAGGCGTTTCAATGGTTTTTGTGTATTTTGAAGTAGTTAATAAAACTGTCTTTTTTATTAGTGGGTCGGGGTGAACAGTGTCTATACTACTGGCAAATTGCGAGAATATCATATCCAAATTATTGGTTATTTCGTGTTCAATACTTGGGTTAATTAACGGAAAATATAACCAATCGAAAGGTACTAATTGTGCTCGTCCTTTTCCTGAGTAAACCGGCTTTGCAGGTATTTTAGCACAAAGTAAGTCTTGAATTAAATCGTTGTTAATTCTAACACCATAGTTGAAAAATTGGTCGTTGAGGTTTAGGTTAATTGGTAATGCCATACTCGAACTAGAATGAGCTAAACTGTCCATATTTGCAGAGCTACCATCAATAAGCCAAACAATTCTACCACCATGCATAACAAATTGGTCTAGAATAAATTTATCTTTTTCGCTAAATGCTTTTGTTGGTTTTGCAATAAACAAAAGTTCGTATTTATTACGGTAGCTAATTTTGTTAGATGTAGAATCTATTTGCTTTCTTTCCGATAAACTACTAAGGTTTTCGTTTAGGGCAACATTTTGTACATTATAAAAATCGGATAATGCTTTTTTTATGCTATATGTATTTGCATTTGAAAGCTCGCCGTGGTCGGTTGTGAAACCAATTGTTGGGATATATTCTTTCTGCAAATTTTCTATTGTGCTACTTAAGTTATATTCTAATTCGCTAACCGAATTGTTTAGGTTTTCTTCTTGCGATTTTAACGGATTATTCGATAATAAATCTATAGCCAATTCACGTCCTTTATATGTTGCAATAATTCCCGGGAAAATAACTTTTTCGGAACTGTTTCCTTCTTCGTCTTTTTCGTAAAGTGTTATTGGAACAAGTCCTCGTTGATATAGCTCTTTGTGAATAGCTTCGCGTTTTTCTTTGCTGGTTTCTTCGTTTGGATTTATAAACTCGTATTGAATATTATCGCCACCATAGATAATAAACTCATCTAACATTTCTTTTAAACTGTTTTTTAATCGCTTAAATCCCGGAGGTAAATTATCGCCGTCTAAGTATATCTTAAAGAAAACTATATCATCAAGTTTTTCTAATTGTTTTGTTGATATTTCGCTTATAGAATATCTTTTTTCTGCGGTTAAATCTAAACGGAAGAATTTAAACTCCGAAAGTACATTTACAACTATCACTATAAGTAAAAGAAGTAAAAAACCTATTATATTATTTTTTATAATGCCTTTTTTCATTTTCTGAAATTAATTACCATTTTCTACTTTCGAGTTTTAACTTTGTTGCAAACATAAATAGCGATATAACACTAATAAAATATACTAAATCTCGCGAATCTATTACTCCCCGGCTTATTGATGAGTAATGAAAATTAATACCAAGTTTTGATATAAAATATGAACCAGCTCCCCAGAAATCTAATCCCGAAATAAAATCGAAACCTATGTAAACAATAAACGAAAGTATCATTGAAAAAATAAATGCAACTATTTGGTTATCTGTAAGCGATGAAGTAAAAACGCCTATTGCAACATATATTGCGGCTAAAAAGAATAGACCTATGTACGAGCCCCATGTTCCGCCAATATCTATATTTCCAACAGGATTACCCAAAAGATATACTGATAGAAAATAAACTAGAGTAGGAAGTAAGGCAAACAAAACAACGCTTAATCCTGCTAGATATTTTGCTAATATTATTTTGTAATCCGATAAGGGTTTTGTTAACAAAAGCTCTATTGTTCCTGTTTTGTTTTCTTCTGAAAAAAGACGCATTGTAATAGCAGGTATCAAAAAAAGAAATACCCAAGGGGCAATTATAAATAAACCTTCAATGCTCGAAAAGCCATTTTCAAAAATATTGAAATCGCCGGGGAAAACCCACAAGAAAAGCCCTGTAAGTACCAAGAATACTATTATTGCAATGTATCCCGTTAAGGAACTAAAAAAACTACTTAATTCTTTTTTAAATAATACAAACATATCTTATTTTGGTTTTTTGCAAATGTAACAAATAGAAATGCAAGTTGAAAGTTTGTATGGTTAAAAGTTTTTAAATAAAAACTTATACAATTACATATTTATAATTAATTTTACCGAAAGCATTTTTTATGGATATTACACAATTTATTTTAATAGCAATTGTTGGTATTGCTGCCGGATTTGTTGGTGGCTCTATGGGAGTAGGAGGTGGAATAATAATTATTCCTGCACTTTTGTTTTTTGTTGGTTTTTCGCAAAAAGAAGCCCAAGGTACGAGTTTAGCTGTTCTTTCTTTTCCTGTGGCACTTATGGCTGCATATAATTATTATAAGGAAGGATATGTAAATGTGAAATTTGCAGGTATAATGATTGTTGCTTTTGTTGTAGGTAGTTATTTTGGCTCAAAACTGGCTCTTAGCTTACCAAGCGATGTATTAAAAAAGATATTTGCAGTATTGCTTATTGCTGTGGGGATTAAAATGTTAATAGGGAAGTGACGATTAGGTCAGGGTACATTCATACTTTAATATAAAAAAATACTCTGTAATATTTATTATGTCTTCAAGCCGGACAAGCTTTTACTTTTCCAATAGCTGAAAAGTAAACAAAAAGCCACCGCTGTCAGTAAATTTGCTAAAATACAAAGTCTCCAGATTAAATAAATCCACCATCAATATAATACTTTTGATTTTAATATTATACAGATGTTTTGAAAGAGAAAATAATAAAAAAAGATTTTTTTTGCATTAAAAAATGAATATGGAACATAATATATCAATAAATTATCCTGAAAAGTTAGCGTTCTCTCTTAAAATGGAGAATATAGAGTTTGCAAAAGAAATAAAAATTATTTCTATAGTAAAATTATATGAATTAGGAAAAATATCATCGGGTTTTGCATCTAAAATACTTAATCTTACTCGAATTGATTTTCTTGAATTGCTGAAAAAGTATAATGTTTCGTATTTTAACAAAGGTCTTGAAACCGAACTTGAAAATGATTTAAAAAATGCGTAAAGTTATTTCAAATACTACACCAATATTATCATTGTTAAAAATTGAAAACACTAATTCTCGTGATTATTTTGTAGACCTTGATGATGGAGAAGCCGAAGTTTTAATTTTAGCAAAAGAACTAAATGCTGACTTAGTAATATTGGATGAAATCTTAGGCAGAAGGTATGCGAAAACTCTAAAATATAATTTAACAGGAACACTTGGCATATTATTGAAAGCCAAAGAAAACGGAATTATTAAGTCTTTAAAAGAATTATTATCTGAATTAACAGAGAAAGGAACTTGGTTAAATCCTAAATTAATACAAGAAGTTTTGAGACTTTCAAAGGAATAATAACGTATGGCAACAACTAAGCATTCAAAACGCCGATAGGCAAGTTCTGAATGCCTTGAACAAAGAATGGATTAAAAAATATAATTAAACTATAAAACCAAAGCCCAAGATATTAAACAACAGCTTGGACTTGGTTTTTTTTGTGTATATTTGAATTTTTAAATAAAAAAATGAAAATAAATACTGTTATTAATATAATAGATATAAACCTAACTTGGAGTGGAGAGTGGGGTTTGTATATTAGTTGGCAATAATTAAAAAACACGTCCCTGAATTAAAAAATTAAATCTGCATATTGAAAATATTTTATAAATAATTAACAAAAAAATAAGAGAAATTGAAATAGGTAATTCTTAAAAAAAAAGTTATATTTGCAATAAAAAAGGATAAATAAGGTGTTTGGATTTAAAACAGTAGTACATAAAGAATATAAAAATAACTTTTTAAGAACAGTTGTTTTTCAATTATTGTTTGATAAAAATGACTTGCTAAATAGCAAGTCAAAAGAAATACAAGAACTTTTTAAAAGTAGTTTTCCGAGATTTAACACATCTAAAGGTCAAGGTTTTCAAATTTCATTTAATAATGAAAATACTAATTTTCAACCAATTGAAGAAGGTCATATAATTAATTTGAAATCAAAAGATGGACAAAAATCAATTGAAATAAATGAAACTACTCTAAGTTTTACGATTACAGGAAAAGCATATAAATGTTTTAATAATCTAACTGATGATTTAAATAATATTGTATCTTTTTTAAAGTTATGTTCAATCCAAAATGTAAACAGATTAGCATTAAGAAAAATTAACATTGTTGAATTTAAAAATAATGATAACCCAACAGATGTATTATCTCTTTTACTTAATCCAGACTTAGTTTGTCAACTAAATGCTTATCCAAATAAGAACCATATAAATCATTGTTTACAAGCATTAAACTATAAAAATGGAAATGATTTTCTTAATATAAAATATGGTTTAATAATACCACCTCAATTTAATGAGGAAATAGGTCAATTAGTCATAGATATAGACTTGTTCAAGCAAGAGTTAATTGAAATTGATAATATTATTAGCTATTCGACTGCAATTAATTCAGAAATTTTTAATGTCTTTAGTTGGTTAATTAATGATCACACTGAAAAAATGCTAAACAATGAATAACATTGAGATATTAAATAATGACAGAAGTTTAGAGGAAATAAGAGAGTTGTCTAATTTTGTTATTTCCGAAACTACTATTGATACAACAGGTCATAATGGTAGTAACAAAGTGCTATCAGCGTTATTTATTGGAGCGTCATTGATTTCCACTTCTCAAAGTGTACAAGCAAAAAAAATTAATTTTGTAGATATTAAAACAGAGAATTGCTTAAAATTAACTAAAGAATATGATAATACCGTAAACATCCCGTTTACAAAGTATATTAATGAAATATCTTTCACAAAAGATTTTGTGACAAAACAAAACATAATCAGAAATATACTATCATTTAAATCATTAAATCAAAGTTGGGACGGCTTTAATGCCATACCTTTAGAAATTGATAGTGCCACGAACACCATACAACTTATTGATTTAATAGGAGAAAAATTATTTTGTAAGATAAAAGACTATTATCCTAATCCAAATGGAACAATTAGTTTGGAATGGGTTAACAATCTAAACGAAAAAATTTCAGTTGAAGTTGGCAATAATTCATACTCTTATTTTGTAGAACTTGCTTCAAAAGAAGTTCAATTTTTTAATAAGCAAAAAATTAATTCAAAAGATGCTCAAATACTTGCGGAATTTATTCAAACCCTCTAAAAGCTATAAAGTTAATTTGTTACCATCAGAAATTGCCATTACTGAAAAAATTGCTCGTTCAATATTTTCACCTGTTAATGTTACTAAATCAAATACATTAAGAGCAAATACATATAAATCACCTGCAAACATTGATGAGGTATCGGTAAATAGATTAGATTATACAACTGCAAATTTTATAAAAAAGTTAAGCAAAAAAATAGCAACACCACCAAAGCGAAACTATTTTGGATTTGCTATTTTATCCAAATCCGATATAATAGAATGTGATGCAGATGTTGTTTACAGTCCAATTCTTGAACCAAAGGAAAATTTAAATATTTATCATTCTGATATTAAAGTTGGATTTATAAAAGAAAAAGGACAAGAATTACCAGCAGAAATAAATTATAAAGTAAGTAAGTTAATAGAAAAAAGCAGATTTTATATTGACCCAAACCCAAATACTGAAAATTGGGCAGGAGATGATTTGAAATAAAAACTATTGCCAACAAAGTATATAAATCATTGGGCAATAAGTGGTTAAATCAAAGTTTAGAGTATATAAATAAATATAGTAATAAACCAAAATGAAGTTCTTTTAAATGCCCAACGCTTCATATACTCACCGTCAGACTGTCTAAAAACCTCATACTTATCAACAATAATTTTTTAATAATTTCACTTATAAATATTTCTAT
>Ga0256913_10001382_pt1 | contig 12479 bp, 11 predicted proteins | sample Axial_MatmetaG_FD_185970 | JGI IMG/M metagenome (GOLD analysis project Ga0256913, IMG submission 185970) | Deep-sea worm associated microbial mat communities from Axial Seamount, Juan de Fuca Ridge, Pacific Ocean - Axial_Mat | ecosystem: Environmental > Aquatic > Marine > Oceanic > Microbial...
TGCAGATACAAAAAGCATTGCGGAAGAATTTTTACAAGCGGCAACACAAGCACCGCATCCTATACATTCGGCAGCATCCAGAGCCAAATCCGCAACTTTTTTTGGTATAGGAATGTTATTGGCATCTGGGGCACTACCTGTATTGAAAGACACATACCCTCCGGCTTGTTGAATTGTATCCAATCCCGAACGGTCTACCATCAAATCTCGAATAATAGGAAATGCGGCGGCTCTGAAAGGCTCAATATATATTGTTTCACCGTCTTTAAAATTACGCATATGTATTTGACAGGTAGCAGCATGTTTTTGATTTCCGTGCGGATGTCCGTTAATAACCAAACCGCAAGTACCGCAAATACCTTCGCGACAATCACTTTCTATAGCTATAGGAGTTTTTCCTTCTTTCTCTAATCTGTTATTTAATTCGTCAAACATTTCAAGAACAGAAGCGTGTGGAGAAACGGTAACTTTAAACTCCTCAAAATATCCTTTTGAATTAGCTGATTCTTGTCGCCACACTTTAAGGGTTAAGTTTAATTTTTTCTCTTCCATTATTTATAACTCCTTGTAGCTAATTTAACAGATTCAAATTCCAATTCTTCCTTATGAAGTTTCCATTTACCCGCTTCTTCAAATTCCCAAGCGGCAACGTAAGCATATTCTTCGTCATTGCGAACGGCTTCGCCGTCTTCTGTTTGATGTTCTTCGCGGAAGTGAGCACCACACGATTCATCCCTATTAAGAGCATCAACGGCCATAAGTTCACCCAATTCAAGAAAATCGGCAACTCTACCGGCTCTTTCAAGGTTTTGGTTTAAATCATCTCCTTTGCCAACAACTTTTACATCAGTCCAAAATTCTTCGCGTAACGCTTTAATATCTTTAATTACTTGTTTCAGACCTTCTTCGCTACGAGACATCCCGACTTTATCTATTAATAATTCGCCAAGTTTTCTGTGAATTTCATCAACTGTTTGCTTACCGTTAATAGATAATAATTTTTTAATTTGATCTTCAACAGCCTTTTTGGATTCTTTAAACTCAACTCTGTCAATATCAACTTTATCCGGTTTTTCACTTCCCAAATAATTTCCTATGGAATAAGGAATAATAAAATAACCGTCTGCCAATCCTTGCATCAGAGCACTTGCACCAAGTCTGTTGGCACCATGGTCGGAAAAGTTTGCCTCACCGGCAACAAATAATCCGGGTATGGTACTCATCAAATTATAATCAACCCACAAACCGCCCATAGAATAGTGCGGAGCCGGATAAATTTTCATTGGGACTTTATAAGGGTTTTCGCCTGTTATATTTTGATACATATCAAACAAATTACCGTATTTATCGCGAACAGCGTCTTCGCCAATTCGTTTAATTGCATCGGCAAAATCCAGATAAACGGCACGTCCTCCGCCAATACCTTTCCCCTCGTCGCAAGCATATTTTGCACTACGGGAAGAAATATCGCGAGGAGCCAAATTACCAAACGAAGGATATCTTCTTTCCAAATAATAATCCCTTTCATCTTCCGGAATTTCATTCGGAGGTCTGTTATCGCCGGGTTTTTTAGGCACCCAAATACGCCCGTCGTTACGTAAACTTTCACTCATCAAAACAAGTTTAGATTGTCCTTCTCCGTGTTGAGGCAATGCCGTGGGGTGAATTTGAGTATAGCACGGATTGGCAAAAGCGGCACCCTTTTTATGTGCTCGCCACGCCGCCGTAGCATTACTGTTCATAGCGCTGGTGGAAAGGAAATAAACATTCATATACCCGCCCGTAGCCAACACAACCGCTTGAGCAGCATAACTTTCAATTTCGCCGGTTAGCAAATTACGAACAGTAATTCCTTTTGCAACGCCATCAACAAGCACCAAATCCAACATTTCTCTACGATGATATATTTTAACATTGCCGAGTTTAATTTGTCTGTTTAGCGAACTGTAAGCCCCCAGCAACAGTTGTTGTCCGGTTTCACCACGCGCATAAAACGTTCTGGAAACCTGGGCACCGCCAAAGGAACGGTTTGCAAGCGTGCCTCCGTATTCTCTTGCAAAAGGAACACCTTGAGCAACACACTGATCAATAATATTGTTACTAACTTCGGCAAGCCTATACGTGTTTGCTTCTCTGGAGCGAAAATCTCCGCCTTTAATTGTATCGTAAAACAGCCTGAAAACCGAATCACCGTCGTTCTGATAATTTTTTGCAGCATTAATACCGCCTTGGGCTGCAATAGAGTGGGCGCGTCTGCTGGAATCGTGATAAGTAAAGGCTTTTACTTTATAGCCAAGTTCACCAAGTGTTGCGGCGGCACCCGCTCCGGCAAGACCTGTACCCACCACAATTATATCATATTTTCTTTTATTAGCCGGATTAACTAATTTCATATTAAATTTATGATTCGTCCATTTTTCGGATAATTTTCCTTCCGGGACTTTTGGATCTAATTTTATCATTTAATTACCTCCCATTGAACGAATGAAAAAATAGATTGGAATTGCAGAAAAACCAACTGCAAAAACAAAAGCATAAAGTTTGCCGATAAATTCTACTACCGGAGTATATTTTTTATGATGCCATCCGAATGTTTGAAATGCCGATTGGAATCCATGCCACAAATGGAATCCTAAAGTAATCATAACAATAACATAAAAAATTGCGATTGGTAACGAACTGAAAGTTTCGGCAATTACATCATAATAATTATGTTCACCACCCATTCCGAAATTGTATTTTACCCATAAAGTTCCAAGATGGATTAAAAGGAAAACAAAGATAATTCCGCCGGTATAAGGCATTGTACGCGATGAAAAGGTTGTAACCTCTTTGTTACCGTCAAAAGCGTACTTTTGCGATTTGGCCTTGCGCTGTTCCAACCAAAGCCGAAAAGCATTAAAAAAATGATAGCCGAATAAAAATACCAAAATAAGTTCCGCAACGCGGACTATCGGCTTAACCGCATCAAGACTATGAACCAGTGTGTTAAATTCTTCTCCGTTTTCACTTACAAAAAGGAACATATTGTTTATGAAATGCACCGAAAGAAATATTACTAAACTCAAACCGGTAGCAGCCATAACAATTTTTTTTCCGATAGAAGAATTTAAGCTTTTTGAAAGCCAACTCATTAATTTTTCTCCTTTATTAAGTATAAATTATTATAATTTTTTGAAATTGTTCTTAGAGGTGATTTTTGACATTTTATCTTCATTTGTTAATCTTTAAATATTATCAAATAAATTCGGTTCTCTAATTCTTAAACCGGATAATATCCTCAACTTTTATATTTTTTTTTGTAACTGCTAAAATTAGTTTAAATCAAAATAAAAACAAAATATTTCGTTTATTAATTAAAGAATTTTTTACGGATTGATATCTCTCAAGAGGGAAAGAACATTTTATGTTTCATTTAAAAGCAAAATTTGAAGATTATAAAGAGAAAATTCCTATATATAACTTTGCAAAATTAAGTTTATAAAGTTTCGGGTTCCGTAAATCAGAAAGGAGATTTTCAATTGAGGATAATATCTTTTAGATTAAGTGTTTTTTCTGTTTTGCTTAACAATATACGAATTGAAAAACATTATTTATTAATGATTTTCAGAGGGAAATTATTTACGCTTTTTTCTTTAATAAATCGCTTAACCGCAAGTCTCTTATAGCATTATCAACAGCATTTTGAATTGTAATCCAAAGGGTTCTGATTGTGCATTCAGAATTAACGGTGCAAAAAATATCTCCTTTTGTATGAGAGGCACAAAAAGAGTCGTCATATAATTTACCACCTAATTTAGTTATTACATCACCGATAAAAATTTCGCGGGGTGGGCGGGCAAGAATGTATCCGCCAAGGTGTCCGCGTGCGCTTTCAATAAATCCGCCAAGGCGTAAAGCCCGTAAAATTTTTGCCGTTGTGTGCGGGGTAATTCCTTCCCCTCTGCTTATTTCGGGAATTGTAAGAGATTTACCCATTTCGTAAAAACGGGCTATTCTTAATAAACATCTTAACCCATATTCTTCTTGGACACTAAATTTCATTGCCTAACCACATAATTCGTGAATTACAACATTCCGAGTTGTAACTTGGCTTCATCACTCATCATCGATGTATTCCATTGCGGTTCCCAAACCAAATCGACAAAAACTTCATTTACACCGGGTATTTGTTTTATTCGTTGACGGACTTCTCCGGGAAGGCTTTCGGCTACAGGACAAGCCGGGGTTGTGAGTGTCATTTCAATAATTACATTATTGCTATCCGTAACTTCAACTTTGTAAATTAATCCAAGTTCATAAATGTTTACCGGAATTTCCGGATCAAATACGGTTTTTAATATATCTATTACCTGACCGTATATAATTTCTTTTTCTGTCATTTTTATTCCTTTAAACTAACTTAACATTTCCATTATCTTTATAAGCGATTCAATAAAAAGATCAATCTCTTCTTTTGTATTATAAAACGAAAAGGATATCCTCGCAGTACCGTTCGGCAAATTTAATCTGTTCATAAGCGGTTGCGAACAATGATGCCCCGTACGTAATGCGATTCCCTTTGTATTCATTAGAGTTCCTATATCGTAAGGGTGAATCCCTTTTACGGCAAAGGAAATTACAGCCGCTTTATTTTCCGCATTACCTATAATTTCAACTCCGTTTATCTTTTTCATTTTATCGGTTGCATATTCCAATAATTCTGTTTCATATTTTCGAATTTCGTTAAAATCGAACATTTTAAGATATCTAACGGCAACACCAAGCCCTATTGCTCCGGCAATATTAGGCGTACCGGCTTCAAACTTATTCGGGAGATCGGCAAAAGTACTCTTTTCGAATGTAACTTTATCAATCATATCGCCGCCACCTTGATACGGGGGCAGTTTATTAAGTAATTCTTCTTTTCCGTACAATATTCCAATTCCCGTCGGGCCAAATAATTTATGTCCGGAAAAAACAAAAAAATCGCAGTCCATATTTTGAACATCAATTTTTTGATGAGCAACCGCCTGAGCTCCGTCAACAAGAACATGAATATCCTTTTCGTGTGCAATACTGATAATCTTTTTTACCGGGTTTATTGTGCCCAACGCATTTGATGTATGTGTAACGGCAACCAATTTGGTTTTAGCGGAAAAAAGTTTATTGTATTCTTCAATAACTAATTCCCCTTCTTTTGTGATAGGTATAACTTTTAATTTTATCTTTCCGTTACAAATTAACTGCCAAGGAACAATGTTTGCATGATGTTCCATTGCCGTAATAATTATTTCGTCGCCTTCATTAAGCATACCGCCTCGGCACATTCCTTCGGCAAGTAAATTTATTCCGTCGGTTGTTCCTTTCGTAAAAATTATTTCGTTTACTGACTTCGCATTTAGAAATTCCTTAATCTTCAATCGCGAATATTCATATTCGTCCGTTGCATGTTCGCTTAAAGTATATATCCCACGATGAATATTGGCATTTTCATTTTTATAGAAATAAGAGAGTCCGTCAACAACAATATTCGGCTTTTGTGTTGTTGCCGCATTATCAAAATAGATTAATTGTTTTCCGTTAATTTTGCGGGAAAGAATCGGAAAATCATTTCGAATATCTTTTATATTTAATTTTTTGCTTGTCATATTTTTATTTCAAATACTCGAAAATCATTTTATTTATATCTTCTCGTAAACCGTCAATTTTAATTCCGCTTACAACATCTTCGGCAAAGGCTGTTATTAACATTTGTAACGCTTTGTCTTTAGGTATTCCGCGAGAAAGAATATAAAACATTGCCGTTTCGTCCAAGTGCCCGACTGTGGCGCCGTGCGTACATTTTACATCATCGGCATATATTTCCAATTGGGGTTTGGAATCCGCTTTTGCGGTATCCGAAAGAAGAATCGAATTATTGTTCTGAAAAGCATTTGTTAGTTGTGCATCTTTAGCCACTAAAATTTTTCCGCTGAAAATACCATGCGAAACATCATTCATAATCCCTTTGTAAAGTTGGTTACTCAAGCAGTGCGGCTTGGCATGCTCAATAAATGTGTTATTATCAACATGCATATTGTCATTGCCGATATATAATCCGTTTAAAACCGTTTCAATATTTTCAGCCGCTAATTTTGTATTTACATCATTCCGGACTAACTTACCGCCAAAGGTAAAATTATAATGACTGAACTTACTGTTCCGTTTTTGCAAAACATCAACTTTATCAAAATGATATGTTGATTTATTTTCGATTCCAATTTTGTAATAATCTACAACTGCATTCTCTTCAAGAACAATTTCGGCAACATTGTTATTAAAAACCGTGCTTTTTGTATTACTAACATAATTTTGCAAAATTACCGTTTGAGAATTTTTTCCCGCTACCACTAAAGTTCTGGGAGCAAAGAAGATATTTTCTTCTTCACCGACTGAAACATTTAAAAGTTGAATCGGTTTTTCCAATATCATTCCATCGGGAATACTAATAAATACACCGCCGACAAATGCGGATGTATTAACATAATCAAAGCCGGTATTCGTAAGGGATAATTTATTAAAGTAGTTTTTTGCCGCACTACTACCGGACAAAACAGCATCATCAATTGTTGCAATTTCAAAATTACCGATTTCGGATAATTCTTTGTTTAATACTCCGTTTACAACCACAACCAAATATGAATCGAACGAATTAAACTTAAGGTTTTCTATATCTTCTTTGGTAATCTTTTTATTTGCAATATCGGGTAAAGGGACAAATTCCGTATTTAGCAACTTTGTTAAACTTGTATACTTCCATTCCTCCGTTTTTAATGTGGGAAAAGAAACGGCAAAAAGATTTTTTTTAGCGGAAGTTTTGATTTCCGCAAGAACCGGATTTTTTGTTTCTGCAATTACCTTATCGGCTATTGCAATAAATCGTTCAACGGCAGTTTTGTTTATATCGTTTTTCATTACCCTTCACCCTTTGTAACCCAATCATAACCTTTTTCTTCAAGTTCCAACGCTAATTCCTTTCCGCCAGATTTGATAATCCTACCCTTATAAAGCACATGAACATAATCCGGCACAATGTAATCCAACAAGCGTTGATAGTGTGTTACAAGAATTACCGCATTGTCTTCATCTTTGTATTCGTTAACACCGTTAGCAACAATGCGTAGTGCATCAATATCTAACCCCGAGTCGGTTTCATCCAAGATTGCAAGTTTAGGGTCAAGCATCAGAAGTTGGAAAATTTCATTCCTCTTTTTTTCTCCGCCGGAAAAGCCAGTGTTTACCGAACGTCCGATAAGCGAATTATCCATCCCTACAATTTTTGCTTTTTCGCGCATTCTATCTAAGAACTCTTTCGGAGTTAACTCGGGCAAATTATTATATTTTCTGATTTCATTCAAAGCGGTTTGTAAGAACGTTGCATTGCTTACGCCGGGAATTTCCACAGGGTATTGGAAACTGAGAAACAGCCCCTCTCTTGCTCTGTCTTCGGGAGGAAGTTCCAACAAGTTTTTCCCGTTAAACGTAACTTCGCCGGCAGTTACTTTATAGCTTTCGTTACCGGTAAGAACATTTGCCAACGTTGATTTGCCGGAGCCGTTGGGACCCATTATTGCATGAACCTCGCCGGCTTTAACTTCAAGATTTAAGCCGCGTAAGATTTCTTTACCTTCAATTTCCGCTTTTAAATTTTTAATTGATATCATTTTATTTCCTTTTAAATTTTCAATTTACCAATACTTTTTATCCGACACTTCCTTCCAAACTTAAAGCCAACAATTTAGTCGCTTCAACAGCAAACTCCATCGGAAGTTCGTTAAAAACTTCTTTACAAAATCCGTTAACTATCATATTTACGGCATCCTCGGTAGAAATACCGCGTTGATTTAAATAAAAAATCTGGTCTTCGCTTACTTTTGATGTTGTAGCTTCGTGCTCAACGGTAGCGGTTTTATTTTCAACTTCAAGATACGGGAAAGTATGAGCACCGCATTTATCTCCCATTAACATTGAATCGCATTGCGAAAAATTTCTTGCTCCGTCAGCATTCTTGCCTATTTTTACCAAACCGCGGTACGAGTTATCACTTCTGCCGGCTGAAATACCTTTTGAAACAATTGTGCTTCGGGTATTTTTCCCGAGATGCACCATTTTTGTTCCGGTATCTGCCTGTTGAAAATTATTCGTAACGGCAACCGAATAAAATTCTCCTATTGAATTATCCCCTTTCAAAACCGTACTCGGATATTTCCAGGTAATAGCGGAACCGGTTTCAACTTGAGTCCAAGAAATTTTTGCACTTTCGTGGCATATTCCCCTTTTGGTAACAAAATTATATATTCCGCCTTTACCTTCTTTATCGCCCGGATACCAGTTTTGTACGGTGGAGTATTTTATTTCGGCATTTTTTTCCGCAACCAATTCAACAACAGCAGCATGAAGTTGATTATTATCACGTTGCGGGGCGGTACATCCTTCAAGATAACTTACGTAAGCACCTTCGTCGGCAACAATTAAAGTACGCTCAAATTGTCCCGTATCCATCGCATTAATTCTGAAGTATGTGGAAAGTTCCATTGGACAGCGAACACCTTTTGGAATGTAAACAAAGGAGCCCTCGCTAAAAACCGCCGCATTCAACGCAGCATAATAGTTATCGGTGTAAGGCACAACCGAACCGAAATATTTTTTTACTAATTCGGGATGATTTTGTATCGCTTCGGAAAGAGGGGAAAAAATTATTCCCTTCTCTTTTAGAGTATCTTGAAACGTAGTTTTCACCGAAACGGAATCAAAAACTGCATCAACGGCAACATTGGCAAGTTTTTTTTGTTCTTCAATAGGTATGCCGAGTTTTTCAAAAGTTCTTAACAATTCAGGGTCAACTTCGTCCAAGCTGGATAATTGCTCCTTCTTTTTGGGTGCGGAATAATACCGAATCTCTTGGAAATCTATTTCGGGATATTTTACTTTAGGCCACTTCGGCTCTTTTAATGTTAACCAATGCTTATATGCTTTTACTCTGTATTCGGTCATCCACTCAGGTTCGTTTTTTATTTTTGATATTCTACGAACTATCTCTTCGCTTAAACCTTTCGGGAACTCCTCTTCCTCAATATCCGTAACAAATCCCCATTTATAATCGGAATCGGTTACTTCGTTTATAAAATCTTTTTCGTTTTCTTTTTCACTCATAATTTTTTCTTATTTTTTTTAAAAACTGAAAAATCTTACCAAAGTAAAATTCATCACTTGCAAACAATTTTACAATTATCGGGTTGAAACTTAGTTAATCTGGAAAATAAAGTCAAGATTGAATGAGCTATTGCATACAATGATAATTCTTAAGAATTATGAATTATAAGAATATAACCTGACGGGGAAAAAAGATAAATTTTATTTTCGTCTTTGTCGTATAACCTCGTATAAAAGAATGCCCGTTGCCACGGAAACATTAAGGGATTGGGTTTTGCCAAACATCGGAATTTTAACAAGGTAATCGCAATGCTCGGCAACACTGCGTCGTATTCCTTTTTCTTCGTTACCTACAATAATTGCAACTGCACCGGAATAATTTTGTGTTGTATATTCACTTGCATTTTTGTCGAGAGCCGAGCCGTAAATCCAAAATCCGTTTTCTTTCAACAGTTCAATTGCTTGGAAAAGATTTGTAACCCGGGAAATTTTTATGTTGGAAATTGCCCCGGCTGAAGTTTTTGCCACGGTTTCGTTTAACGGTGCAGTATTACGTTGTGTAATAATTACACCGTCAACCCCGCTTGCCTCGGCGGTTCGAAAAATTGCACCCATATTGTGAGTGTCTTGAATTTCATCGAGGATTAAAACAAGAGGATTATTATTCTTTTTTGCTTCGTTAATTAAACTATCGAGCGACCACAAATTTAAATCGTTAATAAAAGCAATAACCCCTTGCGTGTTAAGCCCTTTTTCGTATTCTTTGAATTTATGCGATGCTTGTTGTGAGATTTTAATTCTTCTTTTTTTTGCCGCAACAAGAATGGCATCTATTATTTTACCCTTTTGCCCGAAGGAAATAATAATTCTGTCAATTTCTTCTCCGGCATTTATTGCTTCCAACACGGGTTTTCGCCCAATTACTTTTCTCATTTTTTCTCTTGGAATTTGGAGTTACACCAATTCGTTTACGGAAATCTCTGTTTGCGAACCGTCTTCCATATTTTTAACAACCGCCATACCTCGCTCGTATTCTTCACCGCCAATCATAATAACTTTACGGGCACCTAATTTATTAGCTTCTCGCATTTGCGCTTTAACACTGCGTTGGGTATAATCGAATTCTACGGAAAAATTTGCTCGTAATTTTGCCGCTATTTCAAAAACTTTTTTATTCAATTCCTTATTCAACCGCACAATATAATAATCAAGCTCCGTTTTATATTCTTGCAACACATTTTCGTTTGCCATTGCAAGTAAAATACGTTCCATACCGGCAGCAAAACCCACCCCCGGCACATCACGTTCACCCAATTGCTTAACCAACAAATCGTAACGCCCGCCGCCACAAAGTGCAGCTTGCGAACCGACACTACCGCTTACAAGTTCAAAAGTTGTATGGGTGTAATAGTCTAAGCCTCTAACAAGTTTTGGGTCAACTTCGTAAGGAACCCCCGCGGAAAGGAGGAGTTGCTTAACTTCTTCAAAATGCTCAAGAGACTCGTTATCCAAATGCTCAATTAACAACGGAGCGTTTTCCATTATTTTTTTATCTCGCTCATCTTTGCTGTCGAAAAGACGCAATATATTTGCCCCGTATCTTTTTTTACTCTCTTCGGAGAGTTCGTTTAATTTATCGGCTAAATATTCTTTAAGTAAATTCTTATAATTTTCTCTTGAGGAAGGAACACCGAGAGAATTTATTTTTACGGTAAAGTTAGAAAGTCCTAACGTTTTTAAGATTTGGTAGGCAAGTAAAATCATTTCGGCATCCAAAGCGGCGCTTGTGCTGCCAAGAGCTTCGGCACCGAATTGATGGAACTGTCTGAAGCGGCCGGCTTGCGGGCGTTCTTGCCGGAACATGGGGGAAATATAAAATAGTTTGTTCAACTGACTTTGTTTGTCGAGAGAATGTTCCAACAATGCACGCACAACAGAAGCCGTCATTTCCGGCTTAAGGGTAATGCTGGTTTCACTTCTATCTAAAAAAGTGTACATCTCTTTACTTACAATATCGGTTGATTCGCCGATACCGCGACTGAATAAACGGGTTTCCTCAAATATAGGGGTTCTTATTTCCTTATAGTTAAAGGAGTTCATTATCTTGCGAACAGTGTTTTCCAGAAAATACCAATTCCGTATTTCATTGGGCAAAATATCTTTGGTCCCTGTAATTGCTTTAATCATAGTATATATCGGTTTGTTTTAATTATGAAAGTTCCAAATATTTGCTTTCTTCTTCTTCAAAGATTTTAAGCACCTCTTCAGCGGTTTGGCATTCCGATAAATTTTCCCGAATACTTTCCTTGCTCATTATTCTGGAAACTCGGCTCAACATTTTTATGTGTTGTGCAACTGCATCTTCTTGTCCTACCAACAAAAAGATTAAATTAACGGGTAGGTTGTCTAGCGCTTCAAAGTCGATGGGATTTTTCAAAACTCCAAACCCCGCAACCATTCCGGTTACCATATCGGTTTTACCATGTGGTATTGCAAATCCTTCGCCAACACCGGTAGACATAATTTTTTCACGTTCCAAAACTACAGTTCGCACGGCTTCAACATCACGCACACGCTCATCACCTACAAAAGTATCAAGCAACTCATTAATAACTTCTGTTTTTGTTGTTCCTTTAAAACCTATAATAATATTCTCGGGTTTTAGTATTTCAATAATCCTCATTTTGCATAACTCTTTATTTTGAATTAACAAATTTAATGAAGCCGTCTATGGATTACAATTATTCTGTTTTAATTTCGGAAAAAAGATTTTAATAATTTGCTTGCCTCAATAAATACATTCCCTTAATTTAGTTCTATAAGTAAAATTATAACGAGGTCAATTTATGGATATCAAAAAAAAAACCGTTCTTCTTTTCGGAGGGTGGGGACTTGTAGGGAACAGTCTTTCCAGAAAATTAATTATCGAAAAACCTAAACGAATTATTATTGCGTCATTAAAACAATCTGAAGCTGAAGAGCAAGTGGCAAATTTGAAAAGAGACTATCCTCATTTACCTGATGATTATTTTATTCCGTGGTGGGGAAATATTTTTGTGCGTAACGATTTTAAAGATATTAACCGCATGGAATTATTAGAAAGAGAAGAAACCCGAAGAGCTTTACTTCATGATACCATGGACGAACTTAATGCCGAGATATTACATAGTTCCGCCATATACAATGTGCTTTCAAAATATAAACCCGATATAATTATAGATAGTGTTAATGCGGCTACCGGAATTGCTTATCAGGATATATATACAATGTATCGCGACATTAAAAAGAAAATAGAGGCAAATCCT
>Ga0256913_10001383_pt1 | contig 12477 bp, 13 predicted proteins | sample Axial_MatmetaG_FD_185970 | JGI IMG/M metagenome (GOLD analysis project Ga0256913, IMG submission 185970) | Deep-sea worm associated microbial mat communities from Axial Seamount, Juan de Fuca Ridge, Pacific Ocean - Axial_Mat | ecosystem: Environmental > Aquatic > Marine > Oceanic > Microbial...
CAACATTTGAGATACTTGAGAAGATATCTTCAAGCTCTATAGTAACCCAAAGACACTATTGTGGTGGTGAAGGGGTTTTATTTATGCGTAAAATCTATCCCAACTCGCCTTTGATAGATAAAAAAATTAACAAACATACTATCAAAAACAGTGGAGTTGTTATCTCAAGAGAAGAGAGACTTTATGATATAACTCAAATAGATAGATTACAAAAAGATGATGTGATTGTACTATTTGGAAATGCCAAAAACAAAGAAGAGATGCAAAGATGGATATATTCTCTTTAAGAAGTATAGTCAAATTTATAGCAGTTGTTGGTGTGGCATTGAGTCTTTTTTTTGCAAGTGCTATAGTAGTCGGTTTGATTTATCAAGAAGATATGACAAACTTTATGTTATTTGATGGATTTTTATTTTGTTTTAACTTAGTATTGCTTTTTATCTTGAGAGATTATGATGTTAAACTCTCTATTAGAGAGGGGATACTATCAGTCAATATCGTATGGATACTCATAGGAGTAGCTGGAGCAATAGTGCTGATGATGTATTCTGGTGTCTCTTTTGTGGATGGTTTTTTTGAGTCCATTAGTGGTTTTACAACAACAGGTGCTACAATATATAACGATATAGAATCTTTACCAAAAAGTGTGTTATATCTTAGAAGTTTGATGCATTGGCTTGGTGGGATGGGGATTATAGTACTTGGAGTGGGACTTTTTTCACTTATCAATCCAAGTGGCTCGATGGCACTTTTCAAAGCTGAATCAACCGGTATCAAGATGGAAAAAAGCACTCCCAAAATCAAAGATACAGCTATTAGGCTTTGGGGTGTATATTCAGCTCTTACAATACTAGATATGATAATGCTAAAATTGGCTGGTATGAGTTGGTTTGATGCACTAAATCACGCACTCTCTACCATCTCAACCGGTGGATTCTCTACCAAAAATGCTTCACTAGGATATTTTGATTCATACTTGATATTTTGGATAACAACAGTTTTTATGGTACTCTCAGGCATCAACTTCTTGGCTCATTTGAGATTTGTAAGCAGTGGCAAACTTGTATCATACAAAAGTGAAGAGATTTTTTGGTATCTAGGTCTGTTTGTAGTGCTATCGTTTGTGTTAAGTGGTGTAGATGTTTGGGTAGATAATGATAGCTATTTTCACGCTTTAACTCACTCATTTTTTACAATCGCATCAGTGATGACTACTACAGGTTTTGCCACGCTTGATTACTCTACTTGGGGCAATTTTGCCATAGCAGTTATATTTTTAGCTATGCTTGTAGGTGGTAATGCAAGCTCAACTGCTGGTGGAGTGAAAGTGATAAGATATATAGTACTGTTTAAAAATATCCGAATGCAGTTTCGCCAAATGATACACCCTAGAGCTGTACTCAATGTATTTATAGATGGCAAAAAAGTATCACCATATGTTATCACATCAACTACAGGTTTTATATTTTTGTTTATTATGACCAATATGCTTGTAACTATCTATCTGTTTGCTAGAGGGTATGATGCTATGAGTGCTATCTCCGCTGCACTCGCAACTGTAGGCAATATAGGTCCTGGATTTGCACTAGTTGGACCTGCATGTAACTATAGTTTTTTTAGTGATATAGACAAGATTGTACTAGCTTTTGCGATGCTTATAGGAAGGCTTGAGTTTTATACAGTGCTGTTGCTACTTAGTAGAAGCTTTTGGCGTAAGTTTTAAGCTACAAGAATCAATCTTGTAGCTCTTGTTGGGTTATCTCATCACAAGCTTTATGCATTAGCTCCAATAACATCTCTTTGGCTTTTGCTTCATCTAACTCTGGCACATCCCAACCAGTTATATGCAAGTTGGCTTCATATATAGCTTTTATCTCTTTTTTGATCTCACTATATCTGCTTTCTAACTCTTTTTGTAATGTATCCATTATAATTCTCCTTCTAATTTAGTTTGCATAACCCAGTGGAAAAATAGGCTTTGTGCAAAAAATGGTGAAAAAATATTGACTATTGGTATGAGGTTTAATATAGCTGCACCAAATGCCAATGACCACTTTTGAAATGGGTGATTATTGAGTTTATCTATATCCTCTTTTGTGGCATACAAACTAGCTGACGATAAGAAATATGACTCTTTAATCAACCAAGACCATAAAAATACCTGTATTATGATATTGATAAAAGGTACAAAAAATAGTGGATATGATATAAGTAAAAGTATAGTAAATATACAAATATCTTTTATGATTATAGATATGTATTTGGCTTTTGAGATAGAGTTTGTCTCTGTAGCATTTGGATAATCATTTGAAGTTATATGCTTTAAAAATGATTTATTAAATAGCAAAACGATAAAATACAAAGATACAATATAAAAGTTGTAAAATATCAAAATAGCCAATAATAATGCAACACCCTCTTGAAGTGTAGTAAATGGAAACCAAGTTAGTACTTTTGCAACTTCACTATACACAAAGTCCCAGTTAAATATCGCAAACAGTGTCCATCCAATAGCAATAGATATGATTAAAATTATTGAAAATGTCTCATATCTTTTGGGAGTTAGGATTTTATATATAGGTATATTTAGTAGAGCCATTATCAAAGCATAGGTTGCCAATATAGCTATAATCCAACTAAAACTACCTATCAAAAAAGCTGCATTTGCTTTGAGTATAGAAAAAGGAATCCAACCTATTACTTCTGAAGTTAAAGCCATAGTTTGGTCAAATAGCATATTGGCTACAAATATCCATATCACTGCTAATGGTATGCCAAGTAGCAAGACTCTTTTGACTATATTCCAGCTTAGTGTATCATTGATACTTTTAAATAAAATAGATCTACTTTTCATATTAGTACCTCCTAAGGTATAATTATATCTTACTAAGAATAACACTATTTGATAAATATATTTTTGATATAACTCAATGTAGCTATTAGCAAATGATAGTATAATAATGCAAATCATAATACAAAGGGTGAAGATGAGGTATTTGTTGGCTTTATTATTGGTGCTAGTATCAACACAAAGTATCCAAGCAAAAGAGAAATATTTTGTAGTAGAGAGAGAAAGCAACTCTGTAGCTATCATAGAAGATGGACTTACAAAACGCCATATGCACAATATGCACAATATGAATCACGGTATTATCAAATTTGATGGTGATGATGCATATCTTATAAGTCGTGATGGTTATGTGGTCAAATTTGATGCCAAGAGTGAGAAAAAAGAAGCAGAGTACAAAACATCCAAAAGTGCTATAGGTTTTGTTATAGGCAAAAATTATGTAGCTGTAGCAAACTATGATGATAAGAGTGTAGATATATTAAGCCGTGATTTAAAACCTATCCAAAAGATAGTAACAGGCTCTAAAAATGTAGGGATTAAGATATATAAAGATATGCTAATCTTTGCACAAATGGATAAAGATAAAGTCAGCGTGTATAAAGAAGATAAGCTAAAAGATGGGGTGCCTACATTTAAAAAACTAAAAGAGTTTGATGTGGGGCAGATGCCATTTGATGCGATGATTCAAGGCAACACTTATATAGTTGGATTTTTCTTAACCAAAGGTTTTGGTGTAATAGATTTGGATAATATGACATACAGACTTATCAAAGTAACAGCAGATGGTAACAAACCAGTACTTAAAGTGCCTCATTTTGGTTTTTGGTCACTAAGTAGGGACAAAACATTCATCCCAGCAGTAGGTGACAATAAGGTAATGGTATATGATAAGAAGTTTAGTTTTATCAAAAATATAGAAGTTCAAGGCTTACCAGTCTTTACTTCACTTAGTCCAGACCAAAACTATTTAGCTGTTACATTCTCTGGCAAAGATTTTCCGTATATACAAGTCATAGATACCAAAACTCTAAAAGTGATTCAGACATTTAAATTTCCTGGAAAGGTATTGCATGTGAGATGGTCGAGTGAGTATCCATCTTTGTATGTATCTGTAAATGGTGCTAATCAAATCAGTGTAATAGACACAAGAGATTGGTATCTTTATAGAGATATTTATCAGGTATCAAGACCATCAGGAATCTTCTTGTACAACTACAAATAATAGGTTTTTAGCCTATTATTTTTACCATTTTTTACTCTGCTTTGACATAAATCAATCTTTTTTATATAAACTCCTACTATAATTACAATCGAGTCAATTTAAAAGGAGTAAAAATGACTTTTGCTAGTTCGATTGAATTATTGAAGTTTCATGAGACAGCTTATACCATTTATGCATTGATGATTATATCAGTTATTGCATGGTTTGGTTATAACCTAACTCGTGAAAATGTTAAGTCGATTGTCCGTATTCCATTTTATGGATATATGGCTTTCTTGGTTGCTGGAGGTGTAGGTCACCACATATTTACCTACAATGCTATCCCTTGGGTATCTCAAGATATCACAAGACACGAAATTAAACCAGATCAATCTTATGAATTTGAGATTGAAAGACACAAGTGGATAGGTCTTCCAAAACAAATCGTAGTTCAGTGTGGACAAACTGTAAAGTTTGATGTACATAGTCGTGATTTGGTTTATGGATTTGGTCTATTTAGAAAAGATGGTACATTGGTAACTCAGATGCAAGTTAACCCTGGTACTGATGTAAATGGAATACTTGATTCAAACGATATGCTATGGACTTTTAACCACAATGGTGTATTTGATTTGACATCTACAGAGTATTCTGGACCAGCACAATATAGCGAAGATGGGAAAAAGGATCTTATGTTAGTAAAAGACTTTGTAAAAGTTGTAGGTTGTAAAGATGGAGGTGCTAAATGAGTTTAAAAGATAATCTAATCAATGGTACTAACTTTGATCCTGATAGTTTGAATGCATTACAAAAAGTTACACTTCGTGCTGTTGTAATGTCATTTTTATTCTTTGGACTTGTTGCGATTGAAGGTATGATTATGAAGTTGGTGGTAACTGGACCATCAAATCCACTACCAGAGATGTTTTCACATCCATCTCACTACTTCTCGATTATGACAGTTCACCCAATAGTTGGTATTTTTGGTTCAACTTATCAGTTGGTGTTTGCGGCATTTATGTTCTTGGTGCCTTTCTTAACTAAGAAGCCTCTTTATAGTGTAAAACTTGCTAATGCGGTATGGATTTTGATTACTGTTGGTACAGCACTAGCTTGGATTGCTGCATTTGTATGGCAGTATGCTCCACTTTATACACTATATTGGCCACTTCCTGCTGATACTGAGCAGTTTAGTGCAGTTGGTGGTGTTGTATTTATCCTTGGTGTTGCATTGATTATGCTTGGAACATTTGGATTTATCTACAATATCTATGCAACAATCTTTGCTAGAGTTGGTGTACACAAAGACAAAACTACAAAAGAGCTTCTAATCTCTGGTTTTGGTATCGATGGTATGCTAAACCTATGGCACAAGCTTACAGGTAAACCACCATACAGTAAAGAGCCAGCACTTGCATTGCCAGTTGTTGCTATTTTCCGTGGTACAGTAGATACATTCCTAGATGCCGTTGTAATCTTGAGTGCAGGTGTATTGGTACTTGTATATCTATTGTTTGATTTGGCAGGTAGTCCACTAGATGTTACAGTAGTTGATTCATTGCTTTACAAAAACTACTTCTGGTGGGGACTTGACTTGGTTGCTGATGGTTTGGTACTTATCTATGTAGCAGGTTCTTGGTATCTTTTGGCTACATTGATTACAGGTCAAAAGCTATTTATGGAAAATGTTGCTAGAGCTGCATTGATGCTAGAGCTTCTTGTTTCTTGGATGGTATGGTCTCACCACCTACTAGCAGATCAAGGTCAACCTGAAATGATGAAACTAATCTCTGGTGAGATGGTTACAGCATTTGAGCTTCTAACACAAGGTTTGGCACTATTTATCACATTGGTAACATTGTGGAAAGCTAGACCACTAAAAATGACTATGGAGCTAAAATACCTTCTTGGTGGACTTGTAGGATTTGGTTTGGCAGTACCAGCTGCGATTATCCAAGCAGATATGGGTATGAACAGAGTACTTCACAATACTCAGTGGATTGCTATGGCTCACTTCCATATCGCATTGGTAGTTGGTCTTTATATGACACTATATAGTGCATTGTATGTACTATGGCCAATTGTTACAAACAACACAAAGATGTTCTCATCAAAAATGTCTAACATTCACTACTGGATGTATCTAATCGGTGGTATTGGACTAGGTGCATTTGGTGGTATGGCAGGACTTGATGGTATGCTTCGTCGTCACTTGTATGTAAACGGTGAGTTTAATACATTGATGATTTTAGCAGCTATTTGTGGTACTATGGTAGTAATAGCATGGTTTATATTCTTGCTAAATATCGTACTTTCAGTTGGTATCAAAGGGCTTATCGGTATCTTTATGCCAGCAAAAGATCCTACTGCTTCTTATGGGATAGAGCCAGAAACTGTGGCTGAAAACCATAAAGCGTAACTTCTTTTAAAAGTAGAGGCACTTTGCCCTCTGCTTATTTTCAAATTTTTTTATATTCTATAAGTTTAGATATTATAGTATATCAAAGAATTTCAATTTATAAATAGGATAGCAAATGACACATTTACCAAGAGTTGCTTTAGAGATAAAAACAGTTGGCTTATATGATTTGGTACTTCAAGATGTCCAAAAGATATTAGGCAAAAACAGAGTTAGCGAAGAAGAGATACTTCAAGTTATGCAGGAGCATCCTGAGATTTTTGAAGATTATAAACAGATTAATGTAGAGTATAACTTAAGCAATATTCACCTAAGAAATATAGATTTAGATACTATCAAAGATCCAGAAGCAAAAGAGTTGGCAAAAAAGGTCAATGAAAACTTAGACCATCTTAGAGAGATAGAGAAATATACTCTTGATTTTGAGCAGAGTTCAACTTTGGTTATTATCTTCTCTATTGAGTTTTTTGTGTTGTTTTCGGTACAGTATTTTATCGTATTACTTGATTTAAAAGAGTGGCAATGGTGGATATATAGTTTTTTTGCACTATCTATCGTAGCAGCTTGGATTTATGCTAAAAAAGAGAGAAAAGTGTATGAGACAAACAATGCTATATATGAGAAAAAGTATGAAGAGACACTAAAGATGATAGCCAAATTAGAAGAAGAAGGGCATCTTAAAAAATCAGATTTGATTATAGAGAGTTGTGATGAACACATTTAAGCCTATCGATATCTCATTTGTTTGGAACAAAGATTTAGCTATCAAGGCTAGTAAACTTTTTTATGATTGGGATATGAAAAACTCTGGTAAGAGGTATGTAGGGTGGATGTTTATTGCACTAACACAATTTGCCATAGTTGGTGCTTTGAAACATAATGTTTTTGGATTATTATTTGTCTCTACATTCTTGGTAGTTTATTGGTACTATATCAGATGGTATGTTAGAAAAGGTATGATTGTCAAGTATTATGACAAATCAGGCGTTGATGAAACCAAGGTGGATTTCAAACTTACAAGTGATGGGTTGTATTATGGTGATGAGTTGATAGATTGGGACCATATCCAAAAGGTTATCAAGTTTGATGATGGAGTATTGCTACAGACTCTCAATCATACACTATTTTTTGAAAAAGGTGCATTCAAATCATACGAAGAGATGCAAAGATTTCTAAGTATTATGAAACAATACGGCAAATTACAAGGGTAACTATGGAGTATCTATATATAGGACTTATTATACTATTTTTAGCTGCTATTGTGGTGATTGGTGTTACTATGGATAAAGAGGATTTAGAAAATTAGCATATTTTGTCCAAAATCAAGCAAAAAAAATAAAAAAGTTGATATTATTTTTTGTTATAAAAAGGATAAGTGATGAGAAATAATATTTTGATGATAGCGACTTTTTTATTGTCTAGTGCTTTGTATGCTGAAGATGGCAAAGCAGTCTTTGAAAGATATTGTTGGGGATGCCATCACCAGACTGCTATGGCGTTTGGTCCACCTTTTAGTCAAATAGCAAAAAAAAGAACTTCTCAAGAGATCAAGGCTATGATAACAGACCCAGCATCAGTATCAAAAGTATTTGGATACAAAAGAAATGCTATGCCCAAGCTTAATCTCAAACCAGATGAGTTAGAAGCTATCACAAAATATATATTATCATACAAGTCCCAAAAAGGTAGCAAATAATGTTTCGACTCTCAAACTTACTCAAATCCGTAGTAGAAAATAAACCATCTCGTGTACTTGATGGTAGTATTGCTATATGGAACTTCACAAATAGATGCAATCTTAGCTGTCTTCATTGCTACTCAAAAGCTGATTTGGATTCTAAAGATACTTTGAGTACAGAGCATATTATGGATACTTTGCCTAAACTCAAAGCAAATGGAGTAAAATTTATAATCTTCTCAGGCGGAGAGCCACTTACTAGAAAAGATCTCTTTGATATAGCTGCAAGATGTAAAGAGTTAGGGATTATTACATATCTCTCTACCAATGGATTATATGTCAAAAACTCAAATGCACAAAAGATACTAGATACATTTGATTATGTTGGTATCAGTATAGATGGCAGTCCAAAGATTCACGATAAGTTTAGAGGGCTAGAAGGCTCATTTGTAGAGTCTATGAAAGCAGTGGATTTGCTAAATAGTTTTGGCAAGAAAAAAGTAGGCATTAGATTTACAATCACCAAAGATACTTATGATGATTTGGAGTTTATCTTTGAATTGGCTCAAAAGCACAATATCCCAAAAGTCTATATCTCTCATTTAGTATATAGTGGTAGAGGCTTGGATAATCTTGAGATGGATTTAAGTAAAGAGCAGAGAAGAAAAGCGGTTGATTTTATCATAGATAAAGCATTTGAGTATTATGAAAATGGCACAGATATCGAGATAGTTACAGGCAATATGGAGATGGATGCAATAGTATTTTATGAGAAGTTCAAAGCCAAATATCCACAATATGCCAATGAGATGTTAGCTAGACTTAAAGCTTGGGGTGGAAATAGTGCAGGAAGAAAGCTTTTAAATATAGACTCAGAAGGCTTTGTAAAACCAGATCCATTTTTCCCTGAAAAGATTGGCAATATCTTGCATCAAAACTTTAGTGATATATGGACAAATAATCCAACAAATTTGCTTCAAAAACTTAGAGTTTATCCAAGAGAACTAAAAGGTATTTGTAGTGATTGTGAGTATTTAGATATCTGTAATGGTGGCTCAAGAGCTAGAGCTTATGCAATATATGGAGATATGTGGGAGAGTGACCCATCGTGTTATATAAAAGATAAGGAAGATTAATGGCAAAAGTTTATTTAACAGGTGCAGGACCTGGAGATATTGATTTGTTGACAGTAAAAGCACTTAGAGTTGTAAGGGAGGCTGATGTAATTATATATGATAGATTGGCAAATCCAGATATACTCAAAGAGGCAAAAGATGGCTGTGAGTTTATATATGTAGGCAAAGAAGACTCTCACCACACACTACCTCAAGAAGAGATAAATGAAGCTATCTATCAAGCTTCACTCAAATATGATTGTGTAGTTAGACTAAAAGGAGGAGACCCATTAGTTTTTGGTAGAGGTGGAGAAGAGGGGATTTATCTAAGAGAAAGGGGAGTGAAGTTTGAATTTATCCCAGGTATTACTTCAGCTATTGCAGTACCAGAGTATGCGGGTATCCCAGTAACTCATAGAGGTGTAACAGTATCATTTAGAGTAGTAACAGGACATGAAGCTACTAACAAAGACAAATCACAAATACCTTGGGAAAATTACAAAACAGATGATACAATTGTATTTCTTATGGGGCTTCATAGATTGAATATTATTACACAAAAACTTATAGAGATAGGTAAACCTAAAGAGTATCCTATAGCAGTGATTAGTCAAGGAACCACACCAAATGAAAAGACGGTGGTTGGTACACTAGAAGATATATATGAAAAAGCTAAAGATTTGCCAACACCAGCACTCATAGTAGTTGGTGAAGTTGTGAAGCTAAGAGAACAGCTTAGCTGGTTTGAAAACTGAAGATTTGTAAAGTAGCAAATTTTATAAAATTAGGAGTTTTTTTATCTTTATTATTGTATATTACTACAAATTGTTTTGAGGATAGTAATGTACAGATTAGAAGAGATAGCTATATTTTCCAAGCTTAGTGAAAAGCACCTAAAAGAGTTATATGATAATACTTATATCAAGTATTTTACGAAAAAGTCTATTGTTTTTTATGAGGGTGACGAGAGTAGATATCTTTATATACTATTAGATGGTAGTGTGAAGCTGTATAAAACTACCCCCAAAGGCTCACAAGTACAAATAAACCGTTTAGACGCTCCAGCACTTATAGGCGAGTATGCTTGTTTTGAGCAGTGTCCTTATCCTGCTACTTGTGAGTTTATTACTGATGGGTGTATGGGAATGTTACCTTTCGATGAGGTATATAAATATCTATCAAATCCAAAATTCTCGCTAGAGATTATCAAATCACTTACAAGCAAAGTACTATTACTTTCATCATTAGTACATAAAGAGACTGTTTTATCATCAGAAGCAAAAGTAGCTGATATGATTATAGAAAACTTATCTATTTTTGAAAGACTCAAAAAAAATGAAATAGCATCTATACTCAACCTAACTCCAGAGACATTCTCAAGAATTCTAACCAAGTTCAAAAAGCAAGGTATCATAAAAGTAACAAATCATAAAGTAACTGTACTTGATACTGAGAGATTATATAGTATAGTAGAGACAAATACCATCAAAGACTGCACCAACTGCATAGCCAATTTTAAAAAAGAGTTGGAGTATGAAAAAAAAGATAGGTGAGTTTGGTAGTTAGTAATTAGTGGTTAGTAGTTAGGGGTTAGTGATTAGTATGTGCGACTTTAGTCGCACACAATAATATGCTTTCAGCTTATGGCTTTTTGCTTTATTGCTTTCTTATGTTATAATACCACTAAAAAGGCAAAAATCTATGCTAAAAAAACTTCCAATTGGTATCCAGACTTTTAGTGAGATTATCAATAAAGATTATCTTTATATAGATAAAACTTCTTTGGCACTTAGTCTTATAGATAGCTATAAGTATGTATTCTTAAGCCGTCCACGCAGATTTGGGAAAAGCCTTTTTTTAGATACATTGCACAATATCTTTGAAGGCAATAAAGAACTCTTTAAAGATTTGTATATCTACGATAAGTATGATTTTGATTCTTATCCAGTTATCAAAATCAGTTGGGGTGGAAGTAACTATAAATCATATGAACAGTTATATGATAAAGCAAAAAGAGTGCTTTTGCAAAATCAAGAGAGACTTGGTGTAGAGTGCAAAGATGATATGTCATACTCTGGATGTTTGGAATACCTTATACAAAAAACATATAAAAAATATAATAAACAAGTTGTCATTCTTATAGATGAGTATGATAAACCAATCCTTGATAGTATAGATAATATAACTCAAGCAAATAATCATAGAGATTTTCTAAGAGAGTTTTACTCAGTCTTTAAAGAAAACGATGCTTATATCCGCTTTGCCTTCCTAACAGGTATCACCAAATTTACAAAAGCTAGTATATTTAGTGGATTAAACAATATAGAAGATATAAGCCTAAATCCAAACTATGCAACAGTATGTGGATATACACAAAACGATATAGATACAACATTTGATGAGTATCTAGTGGGTATTGATAAAGAGAGAGTTAAAACTTGGTATAATGGCTATAACTTTTTAGGAGATAGAGTATATAACCCATTTGATATACTAAAATTTATCAAAAATGGATTTATGTTTGAAAACTACTGGTGGGAGAGTGGAAGCCCTTATAGCCTCATAGAGTTAATAAAAACAAGAGATTATTATCTACCAAGCTTACAAAATCTAAAAACAGATAAAACTCTTCTAAATAGCTTTGATATAGAAAAGATACAACTAGAATCACTTCTGTTTCAAGCTGGGTATTTGACAATAGATAGTGTAATAGAGTATCCTTTTGGAGGATTTGAATATACTCTAAGAGTACCAAACCTAGAAGTACAAATATCTCTAAATGAATTGATGTTAAGATATCTATCAAATACTAACTTCCAAGATAAAAAACTACCTACATACCAAGCACTATTAGAAGGCAACCTAGAAGAGTTCAAAGATACCCTAATAAGCCTCTTTGCCTCTATACCATATAACAATTATGTCAAAAACAATATATCCAATTTTGAAGGATACTATGCAAGTGTAGTATATGCATACCTAGCATCTCTTGGAGTAGAAATCATAGCTGAAGATGTAACAAATAAAGGTCGTATAGATATAACAATATTTATCAAAGATAAAATCTATATCATAGAGTTTAAAGTAGGAAGCAATGATGCCTTATCTCAAATCAAAGAGAAAAACTATCATCAAAAGTATCTCAATCAAGATAAAGAGATTTATCTAGTTGGGATAAATTTTGATGAGAATGAGAGGAATATTAGTAGTTTT
>Ga0256913_10001384_pt1 | contig 12472 bp, 9 predicted proteins | sample Axial_MatmetaG_FD_185970 | JGI IMG/M metagenome (GOLD analysis project Ga0256913, IMG submission 185970) | Deep-sea worm associated microbial mat communities from Axial Seamount, Juan de Fuca Ridge, Pacific Ocean - Axial_Mat | ecosystem: Environmental > Aquatic > Marine > Oceanic > Microbial...
TTTATTTTTAAAGTTATTTAATTATTTTTTATTTTTATTTTCCTCAAATTTATTGTTTTTATAATTAAAACACAAACCTATATACCAATTTTATAGCAGCATCGGTAGTTTGTGGTTTAAGGTAATCAATTTGTTTTATCGGCTCAATGTATCCTATATTATAAACCACATATAAATCTGAGCCAACTTTAGGTATCCAATGCAAACGGAAATTATACAACATAACTTGGTCTAAATCATTATATTGAGAGAATAAAGAAAAATTTAACTTTGTTGTAAAAGCATAGTTGAAATATAGTGCAATTTCGTTTGTTGTTATCGAAGCATCGGGAAAAATAACTTTATTTAGGGTATATTCTGCGTTAATGTTTGTGTGTTTGTTTATGTTAACACCCAAAGAACTTTCAAAAGTTTTTATATCGCCGGAATAAAAACCGCCCCAATTATAACGCAGTTCTATCCAAACTCGGCGAGCATTATAGGTTTCGATCTGAAACTCGTAATTATACATCCAATATTTTCCTACTGAAATATTTATTGCATTGGTAAGTTCAAAATCTTCGTCTAATCTGTCGTAGTTTTGTATAAGATTAAACTCGAAACGATCGCCCGATTTTAGCACAATACCGAAAGGTCTTGTTTTGTTACTAAAACTTTCGGGTTCTCCTGTTGTAAGTGTGTTATACAAAGTAAATTTCCAAGGTTTTAACGAAAGTCGTTTTACACCGTATTTTGTAAAAACTCGCGGTGCCAATCGAAAATGCCAAGAATACGAGTTGTAGTTTGTTCGGCGGATATATCCAAGCTCGGGATTAAAATCTTTTTGCATTGTACCAACTGCAATAAAATTATCGATTAAATCGTTGGGGTAATCAACAAAAAAGCGATATGTAAGAGCATTTGTTTGAGTACTAAAATTTTCTAAACTTGTTGCTACACTTGCATTTACAACAAGGTTTTTATTGTTTAAAAAATGTGAGGTTTGATAACTGGCATCAAGCCCAAGCACTTGATTAGATTTTTGTTCGTTCATTTTATTTGTGAAAATTCCACCAATATACGATTGCTCGCCAACATCGTGTTTATACCTGAAAACCATGTTATTGGTTGTTGGTATGCTATCTAATTTACCTTCTTGTATATTTAAAAATCCGATATTATGTTTCCCTTCTTTTCCGAACAAACGAGCTCCGGCAATTATAGGCACTTGTTCTCCGTTTTCTAAACCAATTTCGCGAGTATAAAACGCATTGTTTCTATCGCCTAAATAAAAACTGTACATATCGTAACCTTCGAGAAAAAATTGCCGTTTTTCGGGATAATATACGCTAAAGCGGGTTAAATTCACAGGAATTCGGTCGGCTTCTACTTGTGCAAAATCGGTGTAAGTTGTTAAATTTAATTTCAGCGTAGGCGATACACTAACATTTAAATCTCCACCAAATTTAACGGGATATGTGTTTCCTTCGCTTGCATCGAATTGCCAACCTGCAAGAATGTATGGTTTTAATTCAAACTTTTTTGCATAAGCAATATCTTGTATTCCAAGTAATTGCCCCGCTTTGTTTACCGAGTAAATAGAATTATCGCGCGACCATCCTTGCCAAAGTGCTTGTTCGTTTTCCGATACAATATCTCGCTCGAAATTCAATGCCCAATTAAGAATACTACCTTTTTTAAACTGCAAAGTACTGAAAGGAATATAAATTTCGGCAAACCAGCCTTTGTCGGTTCGTGTGGTTTTTACGTCCCACACTCCGTTCCAGTCCTCGTTTCCGTCTTCGCCACCATAAACCTGTATATCGGCTCTTGCTCCGTTTGGGTTTATCACAAATAAATATCCGTTTCGGTTATCATCAAAGGGGCTTATTAGTATTTGAAAATTATCGTCGCTTTTGTAATCGAAATCGCGGTTCATGTTTTTTGCAACAATTTTCGATACGTCTTTTTGATAGCACCAAACACCGATATACAAAGTGTTTTTATCGTAGATTACTGCTACTTCGGTTTTTTCGGTAATTGGTTCGCCAAAGTTTAAATCGCGTTGTGTAAAATTACTGATATGCGGTGCATTTTGCCATACTTGTTCGTTTAGTTCGCCATCGAATTTAATTTTTTCGGTAGTTTTGTAGGCGTTAATGCTGCTTGGCTCCGATTTTTGTGCAAAAATTGAATTTATACCTAGTATTAAAAATAATATTGTTATTTGTTTTTTCATTTATTTTTAATCCCCCAACCACCTTTTCTAAGGGGGATTTGACCTCCCTTATAAAATCAATTTAAAGTTAAACTTTGGTTTCTTTTCCCAAATATGTTTTTTGCCGCCGGCAATTAAAACTCCGTCAGCCAAAGATATTAAATGTTTGGCTTTTTCCTTAATTTTTTCTTCTTCAATATTTTTTATAAAGATAAAAACTCTTGGTTTTATTATGTTTCGTAATGCTCCGCTTTCGCAGATAATATAGGTATCATTTTCTATTAACTCTGAAATTTTTTGATATGCTAAATTTAAACCCTCATCTGTTGTTTGAATATAAAAAACTTTAACAGCTCCTGCTTTTAGCATTTTGTTGCTGTCTTTTTTACCTGTTTTATTAAGCTCTTGATAAATCTGATAATCATTTTCTGAAAACAATAATTTCCCTGTTTCTACATTATGAAAATGTGGCGAAATTTTAATTGCAATAATATTTTTGTCTTTGTTTTGCTCAATTATTTTACAAGCAAATGTGGTTTTGCCTATGTTTTGCCCCGAGCCGGAAATTAGTAATATTTTGTTTTTATCAATCACAGCATAAAAATATATCTTATTTTTGCCACATGAAACTATTTTTCAGAAAATATGGTAATAAAAATCCTGCATTAATAATTGTGCATGGTTTATATGGCATGTCTGATAATTGGGTTGCTATAGCAAAAGCTTTAGCAGAAAATTTCGAGGTTTTTGTTATAGACCAGCGAAATCATGGAAATTCGCCACATTCTGCTGAGCATAACTACAATCTGTTGCAGCAGGATTTGTACGAATTTATGCAAGAGCAAGAAATTGGGAAAGCTGTTTTACTTGGTCATTCAATGGGAGGAAAAACAGTAATGAATTTTGCAAAATTTCATGCTGATATGATTTTGGCAATGATTGTTGTAGATATTTCGCCAAAGCAATATAAATCTGAAAAATTAAACCTGAGTAAAGAAAAGCATTTACAAATTCTAAAAGCTATGCAATCTGTTGATATACAAAATATAGCTAAGCGAGAAGATATCAGAAAACAAATAATATTAGAATTAAAGGAAGAAAGAATTGCCGATTTTATTCTTAAAAACTTAAAACGAGTTAATGGAAAGTTTCAGTGGAAATTAAATGTAGATACAATTATAAATAAACTTAATGATATTATTGCTGATATTGATTTTGATGAGCAAATTAGCGGGTTTCCAATACTTTTTGTTCGTGGCGAACAATCCGATTATATTTTAGATGAGGATATAAAATTTATTGAAGATAAATTTCCTGTTGCCGAAATTGTAACAATAAAAAGTGCAGGGCATTGGATACATGCCGAACAGCCAATAGAGTTTGTTAAGACATTAAGTGATTTTCTATATTCTTAGAACCAATATCCTAAACTAATGAAATAATTAGTATTATAGCTATTAAATGCATAATCGGCAGATATTTCCAAAGGTCCGAACATACTATTAAAACCATATTTTATTCCAACACCGGTATACATTCTATCTGCCTTAATAAATAGATCCTCAAAAATATTATCCATTGCAGTAATTGCAAAAGTAGCTGTTATAAAATTATTTTTGTAAAATTCGTATCTAGGCGAAAGTTTTGCTATCCAAACATTGTTAGAACCATGCTCTAAGTATTCTAAACCGGGAAAAGAATTATACCATTCTATATGGTTATTTGCCATTCCTCCAACTTCGTATCTATATAAAGTTGTATCAATATTTGCAGTTCCGTATCCTACAAATCCTTCAGCAATTATTTTTAGTTTTTTTGATATGGGCATAACTATATTTCCTTTTGTCCATATAGTATTCATAGCATTATCTTGTTCATGAAAGATAATATCACTTCTTATTTTTAATTGAAATCCTTTGTTTGGATAATATGCTCTATCCCATGTATCAATAACATAAGAACCGTATAAGTTAAAGTAATTATTATTAATATCTTTTATATCACTTATTGTTTGATTAGATGAAAGAAGAAACGAAGAATATTCTGTACCTAAAACAACTCTATTGTAATTACCTAAATATGAATGTATAAATAAATCTGCCATAATCCTATTATAATTATATTCTGCAGATCTTTGGCTCTCTTGATAAGTATAAACAGTAAAATTATTATATTCCATTGATGAACCAAAGCCTAAACTAGATCCCCTATCTGTAGTATATCTTACTCTAAATTGTGGACTTTGACCGAATACTGCTCTAAGTTCTAACAAAGAACCATATAATAATAAATTTCTAAATTGAGCGGCTAAAAGAACATTAACTCCATATTGTAAATCGAAACGTGCTCCTATACTAAAATCGTTTTCTTTTTTTTCACTAACATTTAATTGCATAGCATAAGATGTATCTGTAGTTGGGTTAAATTGCATTGATATTTTCTCGAAATATTTAGAACCATATAAACGATTAATTCTATCTGTTAAATTTTTCTCAGTTATTATTAAAGGGGTTTTTATTTTTATTTTCCCCATAATTAAACGCTTTGCTCCTTGTTTATGATTAGAATTGTTAATATCAGTAATAATATTAATTGTATCAATATTTATAATTCTATTTGTGTTAAATGCTTTGTGCGTATTTTTTATTGCACTAAGATTATATTTTCCAAAAACAGAATCTATTTTATCTTCATTTTTCTTTGCAGCAATATATCCACGATTTATAATTGTATCTGTTTTGGAAAAGTCCATAGCACTAATGCCATTTATGTTTGGTCGGATGTAGATATCACAAAGTTTTTTATTTTCTTGAGCAACTCTGTAATTATAAAAACTTGATGTTTGATCTAAAATTTTTATGATAGAATTTATTTCTTCTTTTTGATAAAGAACTGCTCCAACATCAACACCAATAATAATATCAGCACCCATTGCTTTTGCTACATTAGTTGGAAAATTATTTACTATTCCGCCATCAACATAAAGTTCCTCGTTTATTTCGTATGGAGCAAAAACCGATGGTATTGACATGCTGGCACGCATTACATTAGAGAGTTGTCCGTTACTAAATACTTTCTCCTCTCCTGTTTCTATATTGGTTGCAATACATCTAAAAGGGATTTTTAAACTATCAAAATTAATATCTCTATTATATTCGCGAGTCATTATTTCGAAAAAAGTTAAAATATTTTGTCCTTTATATAATCCGCTTGCCATTTGTGGTTTTAACCCGTCTAATGGCAATGTCATTAATGTGTTTTTATTTTTATCGCCTTGACCTATTAATACATTTTTTCGCTTTATCTCATCATTTAATAAAAAATCCCAATCTCTAGTTTTTACAATCATCTCTAGTTCATCGGGAGTATATCCTATTGCATAAAGGCCACCTATTAATGAGCCCATACTTGTACCAACAATGTAATCGGGTTTAATACCTTTGCTTTCTAAAAATCTTATTACACCAATATGAGCAATGCCTTTAGCTCCACCTCCGCTAAGAACTAAACCAATTTTGGGTTTTTTCTGAGAAAAAGAAAAAATCGAGATAAATACAAAAAGGAATATAAGTTTTAATTTCATTTATCAATATTTTGCACAAATATACAAAATATTTTTATTTAGAACGATTTTACATTAATCGTATTATTTATTTAAATTCATTCTTTTAGGGATAAATTGTGAAACATCGCCACCATGTTTAAAAATATCGCGTACAATACTTGAACTTATTGGGGTATTCTCGGGTTTTGTAAGATAAAATATTGTTTCAATTTCCGGAAAAAGTTTTTTATTCATTTGCCCTATGCCTCTTTCAAACTCAAAATCTGAAGAAGTACGCAGACCTCTTAAAATATAATTAGAATTATTTTTTTTACAGAAATCAACAGTTAATCCTTCGTATTTTTCTACTTTAATTTTATTTTCTCCTTCAAAAACTTGTTTAATCCACCGCTCTCTTTTTTCTAAAGGGAAAAAGCCGGATTTTGTTGAATTATACCCAATTGCAATAATAATTTCGTCGAACAAAGGCAAAGCTCTGCGAACTATACTTTCATGTCCAATTGTAAATGGGTCGAACGAACCCGGAAAAACGGCTATCTTTTTCATTATTGTAAATCTATTTTATTGTCAATTTTATATTTGTCAATTCCTCCTTTTAAGTTCCACAAGTTAGTAAAATTATGGAATTGTTGAAGAATTTTTACCGCAAAAAAACTATTTGCACCTGTATCGCAAATAAAAATAACTTTTTTCTCTCGGCTTATTTTATCGATATTTTTAGTTAATTTATCGAAAGGAATAAAAATAGAAGCCTCGAAAGGCAAATCTGTACCGGCAATAATTCTTACATCAATAATCTGAATATCCTCTTTTTTATCGATAAGCTCCAATAATTCTTTACTATTTATATTATTTATTTCGTCCACAAAGCAAAAATAAGTTAATGTTATTGTTTTACAGATATTTTTTTTAATATTTTTACAAAAAAATACAGATATGATAACACTAATAAAAAATATAAAGTCGCTTATTCAAGTAGAAAAAACAAATCGAAAGTGGGTTGCAGGAAAAGATATGACAAATATCGAGACTATCGAAAATGCTTATCTTTTAATTGAAAACGATTTAATTTCTGATTTTGGCAAAATGCAAGATTTACCTAAAATTAATGTCGATAAAATTATTGATGCCACAGGTAAAATGCTATTTCCATCGTTTTGCGATTCGCACACACATTTGGTATATGCCGGAAGTCGCGAAATTGAATATAGCGATAAAATTAAAGGTTTATCATACGAAGAAATTGCCAAACGTGGTGGCGGTATTCTAAATTCTGCAAAACTCTTGGCAGCAACAAGCGAAGATGAACTTTATAATCAATCATTAAAAAGAATAAACGAAATAATAAAACAAGGAACTTGTGCCGTAGAGATTAAAAGTGGCTATGGCTTAAATGTTGAAAGCGAACTTAAAATGTTGCGAGTTATCAAACGATTAAAAGAAACTACACCAATAGAAATTAAAGCTACATTTTTGGGAGCACATTCTGTTCCTGCAGAATATCGCGCTAAGCAAACAGAGTATGTAGATTTAGTAATAAACGAAATGTTACCGCAAGTTTCAGCAGAAGATTTAGCCGATTATATAGATGTTTTTTGCGATAAAGGTTTTTTCACCGTAGAAGATACCGACCGTATTCTGAATGCAGGAATGAAATATGGATTAAGAGCCAAAATCCATGCAAATGAGCTTGATTATTCGGGAGGAATTCAGGTTGGTGTAAAATATAATGCTCTTTCGGTTGACCATCTGGAATTTACAGGAAAAGAAGAAATAGAAACATTGCTTGGCAGCGAAACAATGCCAACAGTTTTGCCCGGTGCAGCTTTCTTTTTAGGAATGATAAATCCACCTGTGCGTGAGATGATTAATGCAGGATTACCAATTGCTTTAGCTTCTGATTTTAATCCGGGTTCATCGCCATCGGGAAATATGAAGTTGATGATGTCCTTCGGTACAATTCGCCTGAAAATGCTACCCGAAGAGGTAATAAATGCGGTTACAAAAAACACAGCTTATGCAATGGGTTTGGAAGAAACTCACGGTAGTATTATGCGAGGCAAAAAAGCAAACTTTTTTATTACAAAAGAAATTCCTACTTACGAATTTTTCCCATATAGCTATGGTAGCGATTTAATTGATATGGTTTTTTTGAATGGAAAAATTGTATAAATTTACCTTGTAGTTGTGTCGGTTATAAAAATAGAACAATATCAATCAATAAATTACAAGTTATTTTGTATGGGTTTTATTTTATTAGTTAATAAATAAAATGTAAATAAAATTTTATTTATTTAGTTATAATACATAACTTGTGATAAAATTTATAATATAATGAAAAAATTATTTACTTTTTTTACGATTTTAATTAGCGTAACAATGCTATTAGCACAAAAAACAGTATTACCTAATTATTTAACAGAGCAAGAAAAACAACAATTACAATTTTATACTCCAACCCGAAATATTGGTACACAATCTCCACCTCCCGGCACAGGAATTAGAACCGCTGCCGAGTGGGAAGAAATGCGTGGAACTGTAGTCGCTTGGGAAGGTTATGAAGATTTCTTATCAGAGATAGTGGAATATGCACAAGCCGAAGGTATGGTTTATATTTTTACATCAGATTCTAATGATACAAGATATACTTTGCAAAACAATGGAGTTCCATTAGATAATATTAGATGTTTAAACCAGAGTTTAAACTCTGTTTGGATTAGAGATTATGGTGCAAACAATGTTTATATTGATAGCGTAGGCGATTTAGTTTTCGTAGATTGGATTTATAACCGAAACAGACCTGATGATGATGCTTCGCCGGAATATTTAGCTAATTATTTAGGATTACCTTTATATGCTTCAACAAATCCACCTACAGATTTAGTTAATACCGGTGGAAATTTTATGAGCGATGGGCAAGGAAATGCTTTTTGCTCTATGTTGGTTATGGACGAGAACGAATCAACATCAAGTTATAACCAAACACCAAAAACCGAGGCAGAAGTTGATGCAATAATGGAAGATTATATGGGAATTATATCTTACAGAAAAATGACAGACTTACCTTATGATGGTATTCATCATATCGATATGCATATCAAGCTTTTAGATGAGCAAACTTTGTTGGTAGGAGAATATCCGAGTGGAGTTTCAGATGGACCACAAATTGAGCAAAATTTGCAATATATTTTAGATAATTTCCAGACTTGTTTTGGTACAGATTACAAGGTAATTCGCATACCAATGCCAATTGGCGAGAATTGGGGAGGAAATCCTGCTTGGCCAGATAATAATGGGACTTATAATACTTATACCAATTCGTTAATTATAAACAAAACAGTTCTTGTGCCTATTTACATGAACGAAGAAACCGACACAACTGCAATTAGAATTTACGAAGATGCAATGCCGGGTTATAATGTTATTGGTATCGATGCACGTGATCCTATTCAAGCAAGTGGTGCTATTCATTGCACATCGCATGAAATTGGAGTAGATAATCCGCTTTTAATTGTTCATTTGCCTTTAGAAAATCAAGCTGCAAATGTTAATACATATAAAGTTAAGGCAAATATCCAACATCGTGATGGAATTTCTTGGGCAAAAGTTTATTATAGCATAAATAATAACACAAGCTATCAAACTGTTGATATGATTAATACAACAGGTAATTTTTGGGAAGCAGATATTCCACATCAAACAGAAGGAAGCGAAATTTATTATTATGTTGAAGCACATGCAACATCCGGTAAAGAACAAGTTAGGCCTATGCCTGCACCTGCCGGATATTGGAAATTTAAAATTCTTTTAGGAACTCAAGTAAACACAAATATTGCAGAAGATTTAAATATTAAATATTATAATAAAGCCGGTAATTTAAATATTTATTTTACTTCGCAAGATGCTCATGATATTCAAATTGATTTATACAACCAAATGGGTGCAAAGCTTGAAACTGTTGTAAACACAAGAACTTATCATGGTGTAAATCAGTATGCAATTAATACAAACAATTATGCCCCCGGTATTTATTTTATTAAAGTAAAATATGCTAATCAGTATTATAACGAAAAGGTATTAATTAAATAACGTGAGTTTGACATAATATTACCCACAGATTCAGGTAATTAGCTCATATACGAATCAAATTTAAGACGGACTATAGGGATAATTCTAGAAAATTTGAGGAAGAATATAAGTTAAAGCTAATAACCTGAGTTCGATTAATACTTTGTCCTCAGTTTCAAATAATTAGTTTTTAAACGAAACAAATTATTGTAACACTATCGGGATAATGTAAGATAATTTGGTAAAGTTTAGGAGCTAATTATTGAAATCTAAGAAGAAAAACCAAAAGCACATCATCTTTTAACTAAAAACCACTCATTATAACCCGTTATAATTTCATTATTTTTAGCAAAAATCTAATGCACTTTTGGTTTTCTGAGAATTAAATTATTAATCGAACTCAGGTTAATAAAATGCCCTTTAACAAAACACTCGAAGGTTTTTTACTAAGTAAATTTGTTGTTAACATTAGAATTTAATTGTGAAGTTGTTAAAGCTAAAAAATGCAAAGCACTTAAAATGTGCTATGCATTTAGTTTTTAGCAAAAGCAAGGCTGTCGCCTAAATCGTTGGACTGTGTAGTTTAACGAAACGCTCTAAGGTCTTTGACACTTCGAGGTTTTTTTTATTCTTTTACAAACTGCTGTGTTTCGTTGATGAAGAAAAAAGACTGAAAAATGGATAACGACACGCCAACATTATATAAATACAATGCACAGTAGGTGGCACATATTGAACGGGAACCGGAACTTGAACCCCGCCGGAATTTTTGCAAATTACAACTCATTTAGATATTAATTTACTTGCAATTTACAAAAAATCCGACTATTTTCGTTGTATGAAATCACCCTACTGCGGAAAAACAGTTGAGTTTTTGAGCTAACGTGAAAAAAAGTTTATTGAAGAATGAATAAAAAAGTAAAAATAATAAATGGTTAAAAATGAAACAATTAACTTTGACGTTAGTTGGAAGTTTCAATTATACCAAAGAAGAAGCGAAAGTTTTGTATAATATAAGTAATTATCAAAATTCTGTTATAAATTATAATGAAATTGACAGGGATAAAATTGATTTTTCAATTCAATCAGGTAAATTAATGAATGAAAAACCTCTTGATGATGATTGTGAATTAAGAAAAATATACATGAAATCAAAACATGCTAAATATATATTGTTTCAAATAATATTTATTTTAAACCCTTTCCTTTCGTACAGTCAAAGTAAAAGTATAACAAGTGATATTATAGTAAATATTATTCCCCCCACAAATAATAATGTTTTTTATAGTATGGATATTTATCAAACCTTTTATATAAAAGGATGTGATACCACTAATAATATAATACTTTTAAGTAAATCAAATATTAATTTAAAAACAAAAGAAACTGATATTAAAATCAAAAAAATTACAATTAATAAAATTGAATATAACAAAAGTTCAAAAAATAATAGAAAAATTCAAATTCCTCACAATAACAATAATAAAATAGACACAGTTGTGGTCCAATATAGTTATACAGGCAATATTCATTCGCTTGTTTTGATGTCTGAAAATATAAAAAAAATATATTATTGTGATTCACAAGAAGAAGAATGGTATTTTTTAAATAAAAACGTTCAAATAAATAATCTTTCAATATTTATACCACCAAATTTTACAGTTTTTTGTAATCAACAGTCGCTTTTTGTTGATACAAATCAATATGGTTACAAATGTACTAATATTGAAGAAACAGGTATTAACTTTTTTATTATTAATAATAATTTTTATAACAAAGAAACTATAAAAATAAAAAACAAAATATTTTCATTTTATTTTTTAAAAAATTACAATTCATTATTTAATGATTCTGTTAAGTACATTGATTTTAATAAGAAACATTATGATTCCTTAATTCTAAATATTGATACATCGATTAAATATTTATTAACTTTTTTTGATGATTCAATAAAAAATAATATTCCTGTTATTGAATTGTTATGGAAATATAAAGGAATGTATAAAGGGAATTACATTGTTTGTGACACATCATTTTTATCAAAGCCTAATCATAATTTTACTCATGAATTAATACATTCACTCTCTAAATTAAATACAGTAAAATCGGATACTGGAAAGTATTTTATAGAAGAATCACTAACAGAATATTTAAGTATATATTTTTTCTATTTTAATGATAATAAAAAAAGAAATAAATTCTTTAATAATAAAATTATTAAATATTCTTCATACTCAAATAATAAATATAATTCTATTTTTCAAATTGAAAAAAATGATAAAAAGGCATGGGGTATAATTTATGACAGAACGCCATTTATTATCCATAGTTTTGCTATTTCAATTGGAGAAGAAAAATTTATAAACCTATTAAAAGATTTTTATAGTATAAAAAAAGATTTTGTTTGTTGGGCAGATTTCATAGAATTTTTAGATTCTAATGGAATTACAAAAAAACAAATAGAAAAATTTTCAGAACAATTATAATTACATTTTGTTGCCATTAGTTATTTATTGTTTTCATTTTTTGCATATCCGTAAAGCATCATAATCCTGTAATATTAGCAATTACAAGCCTATCAAATATTTTTTCACCAAAATACCTACGATTTAGTTTATAAACAAATTCATTTAAATATAATT
>Ga0256913_10001385_pt1 | contig 12464 bp, 8 predicted proteins | sample Axial_MatmetaG_FD_185970 | JGI IMG/M metagenome (GOLD analysis project Ga0256913, IMG submission 185970) | Deep-sea worm associated microbial mat communities from Axial Seamount, Juan de Fuca Ridge, Pacific Ocean - Axial_Mat | ecosystem: Environmental > Aquatic > Marine > Oceanic > Microbial...
TGACGTGCCGAGGTAAGTCCGTTACTACCCATGCCACCATTATACTCATCTTCGTAAGTAGCTTTTCCAAATGAAGCAAGCCCGACAATAACATCACCGGGTTGAATGTTGTTTTCAATTATACCGGAACGTTTTACCCTGGCTGTAACCGTTGAATCAACAATAATGGTTCTGACCAGGTCGCCAACATCTGCCGTTTCGCCTCCTGTAAGATGCATTTCAACACCAAGACTTCTCATTTTCTCTAAAAACTCCTCCGTTCCCTCGATGATGGCTTTAATCACTTCGCCCGGAATCACATTTTTATTCCTGCCAATAGTTGAAGAAAGCAGAATATCATCAGTAATGCCAACACAAAGCAAGTCATCGGTATTCATCACGATTGCATCCTGCGCTATGCCTTTCCACACTGAAAGGTCTCCGGTTTCTTTCCAATACATATATGCCAGTGAGCTTTTGGTACCTGCACCATCAGCATGCATCACATTGCAATATGCATCATCACGCCCAAGTAAATCAGGTATTACTTTACAAAATGCATTTGGAAAAATACCTTTATCAAGGTTTTTAATGGCTGCATGAACATCCTCCTTTGAAGCTGACACACCACGCTGCTCATATCTTGAATTTACGCTCATTATTGGTCTTTCTCATTAATAATCAACTTATGCGCTTTGATATCGAATTTATACTTACCAAACCTGCTTAGCTCCTTACTTCCAAACACCAGGTCATGCTTAAGCTTGTAATTAACCATAACTTTAACATCAAAAACCGACTTGTTAGCAATCCTGACTTCTTTCAGGTTAATGACCGCATTTTTTGCAATGGTATTATCCTTTAATATTTTAGAAATGTCTCCTTCAAAATCTTCTTTGCTAATCCCACCTGATTTCAAAAGATCCATAGCCTTAGCCAATGAAATCATCGAAGGAGAATGTTGATCGTATGCAAATGTTTCGCGGTAACTGTTAACAAGACATTCAACCAAATAAGTTCCTGTTTTTGGCTCTTGTGTGAACATAACCGTATTATCGGCAGGATTTACAGCAATGCCAATATTGGTCATGTCAGAGTTGTAATTATTATTCGGAACAAAGTCTCTGCGAAGCACCCTGAATTCAGTCCGGCGGTTTAATGCATGAGCGGCTTCTTTTTGTGCATTACTTTGTAACGAATTTACAAAGTCTTCATCAAGCACCGTTCCGGCTTTAAACAAGAATCCATCTTTTACAACATCTTTTGTCAGACGACGAGGAGATCGCTCACCATATCCCTTGGCTACTAAACGACGGGGATTAATTCCACGCATAATAAGATAATCTACTACTGACTGAGCACGCTTTTGTGACAAAATATCGTTTCGCTCATAACTATCACGTGAATCGGTGTGTGATGCCAGCTCGATAACCAACTTAGGATTGTCACGCAATGTTTGTATCAAACCCTGAAGCGAATCCTGATACTTCGGCTTTAAATCCCATTTTGCCAAATCGTATAAAATATCAGGCAATACAATTGGTTCATCAGGAATGGGTCTTAAAACAAAATCTTTTTCAAAATCTTTGCTGAACTCAACACCAACAGTTGTTATGGTAGCCTTTTCCTTAAAATAATTTGGTTTAGAAACAATTACCTCATAGGTTGTATTTGAATTCATTTGGCTGGACGTAAAAGTATAATATCCCTTATCGTTTGTTCGTGTTGAAACAGAAACACCATCAGAACCCACCAGGTTAACATTTGCATCTTCAACAAGCAACATTGTTCTGTCATCTGTAACAGTACCCGACAGGGTGAAAAGCAATGGCGGTTCAATGAAGTACCAGATATCTTCTTTTCCTTTTCCACCTTTACGATTTGAACTCAGAAAACCCCACTCCTCTTCGGGATGAAAAACAATCCCAAAATCATCCATTGTAGAATTGATAGGATACTTAAGGTTTTTAGGTTCTCCCCAGTTCCCTGTAGAATCCATGGTCACAATAAATATATCAAGCCCTCCCATACCACCATGACCGTCGGAAGCAAAATAAAGTGTTGTATCGTTACGCAAGAAGGGAAAAAGCTCATCGCCGGGAGTATTAACTTTTGGTCCGATATTTAAAGGCCGGCTAAATGGTTTTGATTTTGAGTCGCGTGTTGAAACCCAAATATCCTTACCTCCAAACCCACCCTTTCTGTCGGCTGAATAATATATAATCAATTCATTTTCGCTAATGGTGGGCTGACCTATAATCGACAAGGTATCAATTCCCGTAATATCCAACATTGAAACAGCGCCCCAGTTTCGTCCAGAACGTGTACTTACATAAATCTGACAACCGGACTGAACCTGTTTGGTATTGGAACAACGGGTAAAATAAAGCTTCTTAAATTTTGAGTTAAGCGTTGCAGCTCCTTCGTTTGCTTTTGTATTTACTGTTTCAGAAGCATCTACCGGAACCGGAGCTGACCATTCGTTATTTTTATCCTTTTTAGCTACAAACAAATCACTGAAATTCTGACCAGTCCATTTATCTTCCTCTTTGCCCTCGGCACCTTCGCGTGTTGAAGTAAAGATAATTTCCTGATAGGTATTGTTATAAAAGGCCGGAGCAAAGTCAGCCTCACGTGAATTTACTTTTTTAATATTCGATACTTCATACTTCGAAGGATTTTCAATCCAGGTTTGAACCTCAGCTGCTGTCTCTGCGCCAACTTTACCACGCGGATCGTCAGGCATCACCAAAGCATACCTGTTATAATACTCTATTGCTTCATCAAACTTTTCATTAATCTTCAGCATATCGGCCAAATGGAGTAGCACTTCAGGATTCCTTTTATCATACTCGTACTTTACCAAACGTTTATATGACATTTCAGCCCTTTTATAATTGCCTACCATCCTGAAACATTCAGCCATTTGAAAAGATATCCGGTTCTTCTCCTCTTTATTCTTCTTTACCTTTTTATAAGCCTTTTTATATTTCTCGATGGCAGCTGTGTACTGTTGGCGGGCAAAGGCTTCGTCAGCTGATTTAGCAGGATTACGTCGCTGCCCGAAAAGCAACACCGGACCCAAAATCAGTAATATTAAAAACAGAAAACCTAAATGTGATTTCATATTCATCGTGTTAACAAATATATACTAAACGTATTTCATTTCAAATTATTGACCAACTTTAACATCAGCTTCTTCATCTTCCTGCCCACTGTTCTTCTCTATATCATTTTTTCCTGCTTTACCAGAATCTTCAACTACCGTAGAACTCTTCCTTGGCTGCGACTTCAAGCCATTATCTGATGTATTTATTTTATCCTGATAATCTTTCAGTTTCTTTTCGCGCTCTTTTTTATCAGCCTCACGGTTAATCTCAGATTTAATATCCTCCGATGCTCTCTTTACCTCATTGATAAATTTACCCAAACCCCTGGCCATCTCAGGAATCTTGTCAGGACCAAATATCAAAAAGATGGCCAAAACAATTAGCATTACTTCTCCGGATCCAAAATCAAAAAACAGTAAACTCAATGGAATAAATTTTATTAACTGACCAACAAAAGTAATAAAAAAAGTCCCGCTGCTTTCGCAACGGGACTTTTCATTAAAGAAATCTATCGATTCTTATTTTTTCTTCTTTTTATTAACCTTGGCTTCTTTAGCTTTCAGTTCTTTTTCCTGCTTGTCACCATGAAGTAAATCATAAGCAATCGGGCTTGCGGTAAATACTGAGGAATAAGTACCCACTACAATACCAACAAGCAATGCAAATACAAATCCACGAATAACCTCACCACCAAAGATGAAAATCATCAACAATACTACAATGGTTGTACCTGATGTGTTCATTGTACGAGCCAATGTACTGTTCAAGCCATCGTTAATATTACGTTTCAGTGAGTGACGCGGGAAGAGTGAATTGTACTCTCGAATACGGTCAAAGATAATCACGGTATCGTTAATTGAGTAACCAATAATAGTCAGAATAGCTGCAATAAATGCCTGATCAACCTCCATGTTAAATGGCATAATTCCGTAGAATATGGAGAACATTCCCAACGTAATTAATGTATCGTGGAACAAGGCAGCAACACCACCCACACCATATTGCCATTTCTTAAATCGGATAGCAACATAAAGGAAAATAATGATGAGTGCAAAGAATACAGCAAAGTATGCTTTTTCACGAATATCGTAAGCAATAGTTGGCCCGATTTTTTGTGAGCTTAAAATACCCAGCAATTTGTTTTCACCTTCAGTATCTGAAGAGAATTCAACATAAGTGATATCCGCTTTAAAAAAACCTTTTAAACCATTGTACAATCTATTCTGAATGATTGAATCAACTTCAGGGCCATCCTGATCAATCAGATATTTAGTTGTAATCTTAATCTGACTTACAGGTCCGAAAGTTTTAACTTCAGGAGCTACATTATCGAAAGCAGCAGTCAATGCTTTACGGGCATCTTCTGTATTTACATTCTGGTCGAAACGAACAACAAATGTACGTCCCCCGGTAAAGTCAACACCAAAGTTTAATCCGCGTGTAAATAATGAACCAAAACTTACAATAATCAAAACTGCTGAGAAAATGTATGCTTTTTTCCTCATGGCAATAAAGTCAAACTTTGTATTGGCTAAAACATTTGCTGTTTTCGCATTTGAGAAGTTCACTTTCATATTACGCTCAAGCATCCATGTAAAAATCAAACGTGAAATGAAGATTGCTGTAAAGAGTGAAGAGAGAATACCGATAATCAGTGTGGTTGCAAAACCCTGAACAGGACCTGTACCAAAAATATACAGCACAATACCTGTTAACAAGGTAGTAACGTTACCGTCAATAATAGCAGAATAAGCATTTTGGTAACCATCCTGGATGGCAAGTTTAATTCCCTTACCGGCCCGGACTTCTTCCTTAATACGTTCATAGATAATTACGTTGGCATCCACCGCCATACCCAGTGTAAGTACGATACCTGCAATACCGGGAAGTGTTAAAACAGCTCCCAATGAAGCGAGAACACCAAAAATAAAGAATATGTTAACAATAAGTGCAATACTGGCAATAACACCGGCACGGTTGTAATAAACAATCATATAAGCCAGCACCATAATAAAGGCCAGGATAAATGAGTTCATACCGGCAGTAACAGCCTCACGACCCAGTGAAGGCCCTACAACTTCTTCCTCAACAATACGAGCTGAAGCCGGAAGTTTACCTGCTTTCAGGATGTTTGCAAGGTCTTTTGCTTCCTCAACCGTCATGGCACCCCCTGAGATGCTTGACCGACCATTTGGAATTTCACCATTTACATTCGGAAATGAATAGATATAATCATCAAGTACAATAGCGATTTGACGACCAATGTTTTCACCGGTTAACCTTTTCCAAACTTTAGCACCAACAGAGTTCATCTGAATGGTAACTTCAACACGACCATTGTTATCAAAGTCCTGACGTGCGTCAACTATTACATCACCACCTAAAGCAGCGCTGCCATCACGTGAGCTGGATTTCAAAGCCACCAATCTTAAATAATTTGGATTGTTTGGCTCAGGTTTAACTGTCCAAGCTAGCCTCATGGTTCTTGGGAAAATATTTCTGGTAAATCCCTCTTTTAACATACGGTTAACACGTGCTGTGTCTTTAATGGCTGCGTAACCAACCAAAGCAGATTCGAAAGGTTTTCCATCCTGAGAAATATTAGGACGAAGATAATACCATAATGGATTCATCTTTTTGAATTCCTCTTCACCCTGCTGTACATTGGTTAATGTATCCTGCGACATCTCATCCAACAGTTTGTTGGTAGCGGTGTCAGCACTGGCTTCAGCACCTTCCTCTACCTCGCCTTCGCCTTCAGCCATAGCAGCTGCATCGCCGGTTTCAGGTGAATCACTACTTTCTGCGGTTGCAGTTTCATCAGTAGCAGCAGGTTTATTTTTAACATCCTGCTCATCTCTTATTTTATTATTCAATTCGGAAAAGAAATCAATAACTTCATTAAAGTTATAAGTTTCCCAGAACTCAAGTTTAGCTGAACCCTGTAGTAGTTTACGAACACGATCCGGATCTTTAATACCCGGTAGTTCAATAAGAATACGTCCTGAGGTGGCTAACTTTTGAATGTTAGGCTGTGCAACACCAAAACGGTCGATACGAGTTCTTAAAATCTGGAAAGTACGGTCGATAGCACCTTCTGTTTCCTGACGGATAACCTTAAGAACCTCATCGTTTGTTGATGTGGTTGTTATGCCTTTGTCTTTAAATTCATAAAGAAAAATAGAAGCAAGACGAGCGTTTGGATCTACCTTATTAAATGATTCCCCGAAAAGGGTTACAAAATCTTTATTACTGTTTTTTTGCGCTTTATAAGCCATGGCCATGGCTTTTTTGAACGTAGGATCGTCACTTTTACCTGATAAGGCATTGATAATATCGCCAACTGAAACTTCCAGTACAACGTTCATACCCCCTTTGAGGTCAAGACCAAGATTCAATTCACGGGCCTTTACTTCTTTGAAAGTGTACTTGTCAATACCGATGTTATAAACCACCTCATTGGCAATACTGTCGAGGTAATAACTCTCCCTCACGCGAGATAATGAATCAAGGTAATACTTCTCCAGCAGTTCATTTCCCCCTGCAAGTTCTTTTGCCATGTTTTGAGCTTGATTGTTTACAGCGTATTCTTTCGCTTTTTTCTCATAACGAGAACCAACGAAAGTAAAACTCAGCTGATATAAACAAACCAAAGCAAATGCAATGGCAAAAAACTTAATAGCTCCTCTGTTTTGCATTGTAAATAACTATTTGATTTTACTTTACTTAAATTAGACTAAAATTTTAAAGGGTGCAAAAATAGAATAATATTTCAATATTGACTAATTTAAGTTCAACAAAATGAATCAGATTAGTGAGAGAGGAATGGAAATAGCCTTAACACTAACATAAGATATGCTTCCAACAGCAGGTTCATCTCTGAAAAGAACTCCAAAAATAATAATATATTATTAATCAGGGAACCAATATAATGTTGCCTTCACCTTCCTGGTGAAACTCAACTTTTGGGTTTCCCGAAACATAAATATTACCCAACGCCCTGGTGGTTGCAACCAGTTCTTCGGAAGCATAAAGATACATGTCGTTACTGCTACTATTAATAACCCATGCTTTCGGGCAATCCACACCGGTAATATCAATCTGCCCCCAAGCTCCCGAAAAAACAGAAACAATACTGGCTTTCCCTGTCAGGTTCACATTACAGGTTCCGTAATTAAAGATCAGCCTTAAAAAGCCTGTCTTAATGTTTAAATCAAAATCACCCGCCCCTTCATCAATCTGAATACAAAAATTATCTCCAAAAAAGAGCGTATCAACTCCCTCCTGATTCTCCACATCTCCGATGGAGGCATAAAAAAGTGTATCGAAACTACCATTATACTCAAGATAAACATTTACCGGGGTGTTATAATTCCTAATCCAGTTACAGCGATTTTCGTTGCTTAAAACCAAATTACCATTCTCATTAACCTCCGTTTTAATCTTTGATAACAGATTCTTTCCTGCTTCAACAGTCAGCTTATTGGCCACTCCGTTTTTCAAAAACAGATTCACATTGTTTTTCAGCACCACATTATGAAACCCTGAAATAATACGTTCCTCACTCGTTAGCGAACCTGTGGTTTTAAAGCAATCGCCAGGACTTGGTTCTTTTTTGCACGACCAAATAAAAACCATCAACAGTAACAACAATATGTTTATCACCCATTTCATCAATGCTTAAATTTTCGTTTATAAATAAAATCGAGTTGGTAACCGCCTCCCAGCCCAATGTACTCCGCCCTTCCAAAGTTCCCATTCAGCGTAAAATAGAGAAAGAAGCTTTTTGTAATTGAATATTTCAGGTTTACCCGCTGATATACATCTCCTTCGCTAATCTCCTTACCGGTTACATAAATTCCAAAGTAGAACAAAAACGACAACCTGTCCATCATCAATTCATAAGCAGCACTCACCCCTGTTTTAGCTACATTCACGAACGAAGGGTCAATACCTCTTTTTTCCAGAATAGCCTCATCCGAAAAATCATAAGTCAAATCGAGCCCTACTCCTACCCGGCTTTTATACGATACCTGAGCCATCAGGTTTGTCCATGCTGCAAAAACCATAAAGCGATTTCCCAGATCAGCCGACATATCTTTAGTTCCGGCATGCCCGCCAATATACCAATGAAGAAACTTCTTCCCGTCAAACTCATACGGATACAACTCAGGGCGCCATTTCTTTTTACTGAAATTATTTGGATTCCCCAAATGAACTGCCAAACCCGATGTTACCGACAAGGTATTAAGTCCGTAATTAGGTGTTTTAGTAGTACCATTGGAGAAATGTGTTAATCCGGACGCAACAAAAAATGTGGTTCTTCTACTTAATCGATATCGATACTCCAGATAGATACTTGCAATGGCATTAAAGGAAGAACCGATAGCAAAGTTTTTATAATTATTCAGCCTGTCGAAATGATTGGTAAGATAAGCCAACCCCAAACCTAATCTGAAATTCAGGCTGTTTTGCTCATCCTGTACCAACGGAAAATTAATAAACGGATAAACCCCTATGGCTGAACCAATTTCGGTAAATCCTCCTAAATTGGAACCAAACGCCGTAATGCCAATAACAGGGTACCCATACATAAATTCCCAACGGTGCTTACCGGTTGTTTCCCGTTGAAGCGACACTTCAAACGATGGGAAATGCGCACTGAACTTTTCCAGCTCCAGATGGGTTTGCCAAAAGAAACCATAATGAATCCGCCCCTCCAGCATCAGGTTCATATCCGAACCGGGTGCTTGTTGCTGAGCTTTAACAATGTTGAAAAACAATATCAAAACCAACAAACCAACAAACCTTGTATATACTCTTAATATCACGCTTAGCTGTCAAATTATCAGTCAAAAATAGTCTAATTTTTTCCTGTTGAAAAAAAGAGCAAAAGAGATGCGGGTAAAAACTCAAAAAACCGACCTTTGCTTCTTATCATTATAAACACAAACAATGGATAAAAGATTAAAAGCTTTCGAACGGCTTCTTAACATAATGGATGACCTCCGCAAAGATTGCCCCTGGGACAAAGAACAAACCATGGAAACCCTGAGGCATCTCACCATCGAAGAGGTTTACGAACTTTCAGATGCAATCCTCGACAAAAACCTCAATGAAGTAAAGGGTGAACTAGGCGACCTGATGTTACACCTCGTATTTTATTCAAAGATTGGTTCAGAGAAAAAGGCTTTTGACATAACCGATGTACTGGAAGCCATTTCCGACAAACTGGTTTACCGGCATCCTCATATTTATGGTGATGTAAAAGTTAATGGAGCCGAGGAGGTAAAAGACAACTGGGAGAAGCTAAAACTGAAAGAGGGAAAAAAATCGGTTCTGGAAGGGGTTCCAAAATCGCTTCCGCCTTTGGTTAAAGCCTACCGGATTCAGGAGAAGGTTAAAGGTGTAGGATTTGAATGGAAGGAGCGCGATCAGGTGTGGGATAAGGTAATTGAAGAGATGCACGAACTAAAACACGAAGTTGACACCAGTGCACCAAAAGAAAAAGTTGAAGATGAGCTGGGAGACCTGCTTTTTGCCATTGTAAATTATGCACGATATGTTGGAGTTAACCCTGAAGACGCTTTGGAGCGAACCAATAAAAAATTCATCCGCCGTTTTCAGTTTATTGAAACCGAGTCAGGAAAAGAGGGCAAAAAAGTAGAGGATATGACTTTGGAGGAAATGGATGTGTATTGGAATAAAGCAAAAAGATTGGAAATTGACGATTAACAATTGGAGATTTTAGAATTAATAATAGCACACTGATTTAACTGATAAAGACTGATAAGAGCTCATCAGTAATTAGAAAACAAACTAACAATGAGTCACGAACACCATCATCATCACCATCAGGTTTCAGGAAAAAACATGGCAGTAGCCATTTTGCTGAATATTCTGATAACCGTTGGTCAGGTTATAGGAGGAATAATTGCCGGCAGCATGGCACTTTTGACTGATGCCCTGCATAATTTTAGCGATGTTATTGCTTTACTTCTTAGCTATATCGCCAATCGTATTGCTAAAAGAAAACCAACAGCAAAGCAGACTTTTGGTTTTAAAAGAGCTGAAATCCTTTCGGCTTTTGTAAATGCCGCGGTACTAATTGGAATTGCTGTTTTTCTGATTATTGAAGCAGCACAACGTTTTTTCAATCCTGTCGAAATTCAATCGGATATTGTCATCTGGTTTGCCCTCGGAAGTATTGTTATCAATCTGGCCAGTGTGCTGATGCTTCATAAAGATGCCAAAGAGAGCATGAATATCAAATCGGCCTACCTTCACTTAATGACCGATGTAATGACTTCGGTAGCAGTATTAATTGGTGGAATACTAATGAAATATTACGCCATCTTTTGGGTTGACGCGGTACTCTCGATCGCCATTGCCGTGTATCTGATTTTTTCAAGTTACCAATTGCTATTAGGAACCATTAAAATATTAATGCAGTTTACCCCTTCCGGAATTGACCTCGATGAAATCAATAAACGTGTTACCAAAATCAAAGAAGTTAAAAACCTTCATCACGTTCATGTTTGGCAACTGGACGAAAAAATGACCCTTTTTGAAGCTCATATCGATTTATCTGAAAACATTAGCATTGAAGAATTTCAGGAAATCCTCAATCAAATAGATTTAATTCTTCACGATTTTGAAATCTACCATACCAATATACAGCCGGAATTCAACCGGAATGATAATAAGGAGATGATAGTTCAACATACAAAACACTGACAGTTTTCTTAAGCTTTAATGTTACCTAAACAATCGGGCAGTAATCAACCAAATAAAAATTAATTTTGTTTTCCTGAATCAATCCCTTTTCACCATGAACATCTCAAATATTCAGCAAAAACATAAAACACTTTTTGGTAAAAATAACACAATCATTGTCCGCTCTCCCGGACGAATCAACCTGATTGGTGAACATACCGATTACAACGATGGTTTTGTTTTTCCGGCAGCCATTGATAAAGCCATTTGGTTTTCCGCTTCCGGAAATAACAAAGAATTGTTTAGGTTCTTTTCTATTGATTTTGATGAATATTTCGAGCTTCCTGTTACTGAGCTTTCCATAAGCAAGGTTGCCTGGGCAAACTATCTGTTGGGCGTTGCTGCTCAATTCAAAAAAAAAGGGTACTCCTTAAGCGGTGTTGATATTGTTTTTGGTGGCGACATTCCTGTTGGTGCAGGTTTATCCTCGTCAGCAGCCGTCGAAAATGGTTTTGCCCTGGTACTAAATAAGCTTTTCAATTTCCGGGAATCCAAAATAGAAATGGTGAAGATGGCTCAAAAAGCCGAACACGAATATGCAGGGGTGATGTGTGGCATAATGGATCAGTTTGCCATTATGTTTGGCAAAAAACAGCAAGCCATTAAACTCGACTGCCGGTCGCTGGATTATGATTATGCAAATATCAATCTTGCCGGATACCAAATTGTTTTATGCGATACCAAGGTAAAACATTCACTGGCCTCCTCGGCATACAACCAACGCAGGGAAGAATGTGAATCAGGGGTGAATTTGCTTAAGCAATATAAAACCGGAATTGCTGCACTACGCGATATAGACCCTGATCTTTTGAATGAACATAAAACAGAAATGGATAAAGTGGTTTATCGCCGTTGCAAATATGTTGTAGAAGAAAACCTGCGCGTGATGGAAGCTTTCAAAGCATTAAATCAGGGAAACATTATAAAACTCGGAGCATTAATGAATGAAACCCATCAAGGGCTTCGTGACGATTTTGAGGTCAGTTGTAAAGAGCTGGATATTCTTTTTGATTTTGCAAAAAAATTCGATGGAGTCATCGGTTCACGTATGATGGGTGGCGGTTTTGGTGGTTGTACCATCAATATTGTGGAAAATGATAAAGCAGAAGCATTCAGCAATGAAATTACCAAACATTACAAGCAAACCACCGGAAATACTCCTTCAATTTATGAAGTAAAAATAATGGAAGGCACAAACACTGTTGTATTATAATACTTTGTTGGTTTAGGTCACGGTTTAAAACCGTGACCTGAAAAGTCATTAGGTATCAACGGATACCTTAATGATTAAACTCTTTTAACTCTTCCGGATTATGCTTATGCTTAAAGAATATCGCAAACAGCACGGCTATCACTTTGTTCGTTTAGGTCACGGTTTAAAACCGTGACCTGAGTTTCTTAAATTAACAACTAAATTTCTTATGTGCCTTTGCAAGCAATTTATCTAAGCTGCTGAACTGTTAAAGAGAAAATCTTTGCGCCTCTGCGCCTTTGCGGGAAACCTCTTTTAATGGCTAAACCCCTTCAACTCTTCAGGGTTATGCTTATGCTTAAAGAATATCGCAAACAACACTGCAATTACCAGTGAATAGACGGCAA
>Ga0256913_10001386_pt1 | contig 12461 bp, 9 predicted proteins | sample Axial_MatmetaG_FD_185970 | JGI IMG/M metagenome (GOLD analysis project Ga0256913, IMG submission 185970) | Deep-sea worm associated microbial mat communities from Axial Seamount, Juan de Fuca Ridge, Pacific Ocean - Axial_Mat | ecosystem: Environmental > Aquatic > Marine > Oceanic > Microbial...
GCTTCAATCCCATTTGGCGGTGATCGTAATCACCGCCTACGCTAAAGTGGACAACGCCGTCGAGGCGATGAAAAACGGAGCCTTCGACTACGTGACGAAACCGTTCAAATTCGACGAGATATTGCTCACCGTCCAACGCGCCTTGACATACGAGCAGACGCTGGCGGAAAACGAGGTGCTGAAATCCTCCCTGGAAACCCACCTCCATTTCAACTGCCTGGTGGGCGACTCCGAGCCTATGCGCCGCGTATACAAGTTGGTGGAGAAAGTCGCTAAAACGGAAAGCACCGTGCTCATAACCGGTCCTAGCGGCACGGGGAAAGAACTCGTCGCCAAAGCCATACATTCCGCCAGCGCCAGATTCGAGCAACCCTTCGTGGCGATAAACTGCGCGGCTATGCCCGAGACCCTTTTGGAATCGGAATTGTTCGGATACAAGAAAGGCGCGTTCACCGGAGCCAACTCCAACAAAAAAGGACTGTTCGAAGCGGCGGACAAGGGCACCATTTTCCTGGATGAGATCGGCTCCATCCCCTTGAACATGCAAATGACCCTCCTCCGCGTCTTGCAAGAAAAGGAGATCAGGAGAGTGGGGGGGACGGAAGACATAAAAGTGGACGTGAGAGTCGTGGCCGCCACAAATGAGAACTTGGAAGACAAGATAGCGGATAAAACATTCCGCGAGGACTTGTATTACCGTCTTTCGGTCATACCGATAGAGCTGCCACCGCTATCCAAACGATCAAGCGACATACCACTGCTGATCGCGCATTTCCTACGCCAATTCAACGAGGACAACGCAAGATCCGCGGAGATCTCATCAGCGGCGATGGAAGCGTTGAGAAACTATGACTGGCCCGGAAACGTGAGGGAACTCGAAAACACGATAAAAAGCGCCGCGACATTGTGCGACGGGGAACGGATAGATCTGGACGATCTCCCCGCTAAAATCACCGGCGGCTCCTCGGAAGGGCGCGCGTCCGTCCAACCGCAATCCAGAAAAACTTCGGATCTGAAAACCTATATGCAAAACGTCGAGGCCGCGTATATAAAAAGCGTAGTGGAAGACTGCGGGGGAAACAAAGAGAAAGCGGCGGAAAAACTCGGCATAAGCATCGCAACCCTCTACAGAAAAATGAACGCCCCGCAACAAGACTAATCGACCACCATAACGCAGGCAACTATGCAAGCCGCCATAATAATTCTCGCACTGGCCTTCCCCGCGTTGGCATGGATACTCTCAGCGTACGCCGCGTTGACCAAGCTCTCATGGGGACGGATTCGACGCATGGAGACGAAAAACAAAGCCATGGCAAGGAGGATGGAGATATGGCTAGAGGCAAGAAACACCCATGCTACGGCTTTGGCTTTCGTGGCGGTGGTGTTCGTGATCTGCCAGATGGCCGCGTTGACAACCGTTTTCGGAAACATACCGGGAAACCACATGTCGAGAACGGAAAACACATTGACGGCGGCGGCGGCGGCGGTAATCCTCCTCCTGATAGCGGAAGGACTGTCGAACGTCGCGGCGACTCTATGGGACGACCGCATACTCAAAACCGCCATCCCCTTGGCCTTGCTGCTTGAAAAAACGATCCTCTTCCCGACCACCGCCATCTCCTCCCTCGTCGCGGAGCGACTGGACAAACTGAGGTCCGGAACCGACCAAAACGACATAACCACCACGGAGGACGAAATCCTGTCGCTTGTGGAACAAGACGAGCCAGAAGGCGAGGACGGCGTCTCACTGGAAGAGGATGAAAAACGTATGATCAAGGGCGTATTCGATCTCGACAACACTAAAGTCAGGGAGATTATGACGCCAAGAGTGGACTTGAAGGCCATCCCCGTTGAAACGTCGCTGGACGACGCGGTACGGACATTCGTCGAAACCGGACACTCGAGAATCCCGGTATACGAAGAAAACGTCGACAACATCAAGGGAATCCTTTTCGCCAAAGACCTTTTGGATAGGAACAAAATCGCATCCAAACCCCTTTCCAAACTGACCAGACCCCCCATATTCATTCCCGAAACGAAAGAGGTGGGCGATCTCCTGGAGGAGTTTAAAAAGAACAGAAACCATTTCGCGGTGATCATCGACGAATACGGGGGAACCGCCGGAATCGTGACATTGGAGGATATCATAGAAGAGATCGTGGGGGAGATACGCGACGAACACGATCTGGGAGAAGACGACGCCCCGGACCATACCCTTATATCGCCAGGCGTGGCGGTGTTCGACGCCAGAACCCCCATCGACAAAGTGAACGAGGTTCTCGACGCGGATATCCCCGACAACGACGAGGTCGACACCATAGGCGGAGCGGTCTGCGGCGAGTTCGGACGCATCCCAAAAGCGGGAGAGAAGATAACAATGGGGGATGGCCGGCTGGAAGTCGAAATACTTCAAGCCGACCGAAAAAGGGTGCTTAAACTGAAAATATCCCGTGTGGATGACAACGACGGCAAGGAGAACGCCTAAGGACGAATGAAAGCGAAAGGGCGGACAAAGTGGAAAAAAAAGGAAACATTCAGGAATCAGCGGTTCAAGCCGCCTGGGTGTCCCTCCAGCCAGAGACAATCATCCGGCTATCCGATGGACGCGGAGCCATCCTGCGATCGAACGGAATCTGGAATTTGGACGCCGGCCCCGATTTTCTGAACGCGGTTTTGGAAATGGACGGCGTGGAAATCAAAGGCGATGTGGAAATACACGTCCGGACGTCCGACTGGATACGCCACGGACACGACCGCGATCCGAGATACGAAAACGTGGTCTTGCACGTCGTGGCGTTCGACGACGGTTCCCCTGACAACCCCGTTCCGGACATTCCCCTGGCAACCATCAAACCACTCCACCGAAAACCGGGATTGCCTGACGCCGACAAATTCCCGCTCGGCACATGCGGAAAAAGCTTCTCATCCATGGATGACAACGCGTTGAACGCCTTGTTCCTGGCGGCGGGACGGAAACGTTTCGACATGAAAACCGGCCTTTTCTCCTCAATGGTGGTGGAATATGGTTTGGATGCCGCCTTGACGCTGATGCTCTTCGACGCATGCGGATATCAACACAACCGGGAGCAATTCAAAACCCTGTTCCATCGTTGCAACGGATACCGTCTCGACTCCTCGGAAAACGCCGAGACCGCGATATGGGGGGAATCGGGCCTTCTCCCGGATCCAGCCGCCACAGAGATGGAACAGGAAATGAGAGATTTCGTCGCCTCGACATGGGAAAGATGGTGGAAGATCAGACGATCACACGCGGAACCTATAAATTGGAGACGCTCCGGCTCGCGTCCCCTGAACTCCCCCGAACGCAGATTGGCCGCCATCTCCACCTTAATGAAAAAAATGGAGGGAAAACCTTTCGCGTTCCTCGCGGAAAAGGCCTCCGCCGCCGCATCCCCCAAAGCGCTCTTGAAAACACTGGTCGACACATTCGAAACACACCATCCCCTTTGGGACGGATGGACGACATTCACGGCGAAAGCGAAAAACCGCGCCGCCGTACTAGGCGCGTCCAGAGCCTTGGAGATCGCTATAAACGTGGCGTTGCCGGCCCTAAAAGCGTGCTCGACTATTGGAGTGGACGGCGGATCCCCTCCTGTTTTACCGGAGAAAATCGGTAAAATGGCGGAGAAAGCCTTTATCGAGGCTCCTCCAACTCCCAATAGGATAACCCGCGTGGCCGCCCTGAAATGGATGGTGCCGCCATCGAGATTGAAAAAAGTCGTAAACAACGCCGCCACGGTTCAAGGGGCGATACATATATACAAAACCTTCTGCGAGCCGGCCGACCAAAACTGCCACGCATGCCATCTACCCCCACTCTTCAACGCGGCACGGTAGAAGAACGACGGCCACCTCTTGCGACGACGGATGAAATTCGCTATCATTATCGCGTCCGGCATTATTTCCTAGGAAACCACGCGCTGGAAAGCGCCAACCAATCGGAACTACCCGCCGGAACAATAGCGACCGCGTCCCGCCGATATAACGCGGCGTGGCGGGAAATGCGGACTCAACACGGCCGCGGGAGGTGAGGAAACATGAGAAAATCGTTGGCTACCATCGTGGCGGCCGGGCTTTTGGCGGCAATCTTCTCGGGTTGCGCCAGCGTACAGGTCGCCCACAAATTCAACGGCCAGAAAATCGACGGAAAAGGATCCCAACCGGTCGCCCATATCAACGGAAGCAACTGGGGATTCTACTTCCTGTCCGTTCCACTAATCGCGGGCTCCACCGACAAAGTCGGAGAAGTGGAGTTCCTCGGGAAAGACACAGTCAAGGTAGCCCCGGTCGTCGATATCGTCACCGCGAAAAGCGCGAAAATGGGGGCGACATCGACGCTCGACCTGCAATCGAACACCTCGAGCTTCATGCTCCCCATCCCGTTTCCATTCCTCTTCTACATCAACTCGGTGGAAGTCTCGGGCAACGCGGTGAAATAAAACACAAGCCCCCCATCCTCTCCAGATCGGGATGCGGGGGGCATATCCTCTTTTCCAAAAGATATACTTGACATCCGCGGCGGCGCAATATAGAATTACAATGGAAAACATGGAGTCGCCGCACCGCGGCTCTATTCTAGTTCGAAACCGTATCGCCAGAACGTATAATGGCGGAACGGAAACGCGAAAGGGGACCCGATGGCTAGAATAGTCATAGCCGACGACGACAAGCTGGCCCACTTCATCTACAAGAACATCATCGGCGACCTGGGACACGAATATGTATTGTGCTCCGATGGAGCCGAAGCCGTGGAGGCGGTGAAAAACGCCCCCGTCGATATGGTCATCCTCGACTATATGATGCCCGGAATGGACGGACTCGAGGCCTGCGCCGAAATCAGACGCCTGCCAAACGGAATCAATATTCCAATAGTCATAATATCGGCCAAAGACTCCCAAGAAGAAATACTCAACTGCCTCAACGCCGGCGCCGACGACTACATCCTCAAACCAATCAAAGACGCCGTCCTGGTGGCGAAACTCAAAAACTTCCTGAAAACATCCTCCCTACACAAAAACGAGCTCGAACTCGTCCGAGCCAAGGCACTCGTGGCCGATAGATACAAAATCGTCAAGGTGCTCGGATACGGAGCCCACTCCGTCGTATTCCTGGCGGAAGACACGAAAAACGACAACGCAAAAGTGGCCGTCAAAATACTGAACCAAAACGTCGTCTCCGACGAACTCATGGAGGCATTCGCGGAAACCGCGGGAAAACTGAAAGAGGCCAAACTCGAAAACGTCGTCAACATCCTCGACTTCGGCAAGTACAACGGACACATATACGCGGTGCTCGAATTCGCCGACGGCGGCGACCTGGCGACCCTCCTGAAACACGAACAGCGCCTCTCCGAGGAGATGGCGGCGAAACTAATGGTGGATATCTCCAAGGCCATGATCTCCCTGGAGAAAAACGGCGTGCTCCATTTGGACGTGAAGCCGGAGAACATCCTTATCAGCGAGGGAACATACAAACTGGCCGACTTCGGGATAATACGCAGGGAATCAACGACGACCATCCCCCTCCATTCCGAAATACTCGGAACGGCCGCATACGCCGCCCCGGAAACATTCGCCGAACCGGACAAAGTCGGAATCAAAAGCGACATTTACAGCTTCGGCGTGGTACTATACAGCGCCATCGCCGGTGACAACCCCTTCGACGCTCCGACTCCAGCCGTCTCCATGCATAGGCAAATCAACCTCCAGCCCGCCTTCCTGACAGACATAGGAGGTTTGGAAAAAGAATACTCTCTCGAATTCGCCATGCTCCTGGATATGGCTTTGTCAAAAAAAACGGAGGACCGACCCACTCCCTCCGAAATGCTGAACACCGCCACCTATATCCTAGAGCAGCTCGCGGCGGAAAAAGAGAGATCCTCCCTGACCTACGTGGAGCAAAAGGATGCCACCACGGAAGCGGAAAAGAAAAAAAGCCGGAAAGAGGACAAAAACGCGTCCCTCACGAAAGCCGCGGAAAACCTGCAAAAAGAAGCCGACCTGAAAACACCCATACCAACAAAAACATTCCCATCTTCGGCCCGCGTCCCGAAAACAAAACGCCGCCGCCCCATAAGGCGGACAATGCATCCTCTCGCGAAAGCGGCGGTGGCGGCCATCGCCTTCGTCCTGGCATACCAAATAACCAGCATACTTTACGCAGTGGTGTCGACCACGGACACGGCGGATTTCAAAGGAATACCGTCCGTCGTGATATGCGATGGGTGCGGCTTCGAGGAAACAATCCCGATCTTGGACATCAGGCATGTCAAGTGCCCTAAGTGCGGTGGACAAATGTGGTTCGAGTACAAGTGCGACGCATGTGGAAAAACCTTCCCGCTGAACGAAGACAAAATGGATGACTCCGACATCGAGGATCCCGACGAGCTCGATTCCATATACGTGTGCCCCTTCTGCCACTCCAACAAAATTCACCCCGTGGAAGTGGGAGGGCGGCGGAAATGAAACCGAAACTCGAACAACGGAAGCCCTTCACATTGATCGAGCTCTTGGTCGTCATTTCGATTATCGCGATGCTCGCCGCTTTGCTCCAACCCGCCTTGCGCCAAGCGAAGGAAAGAGCAAAACACGCCCGGTGGCAAGGGTTCACCAACAATCTGAGGGCCGATCCGTCCCTGATTGGACAATGGACATTCGCCGCACCGGACACCACATATTCCGGAACGAATTACCAAGCGGCCTTGAACGCGGCTCAGGGGACAGGCGTGGACGGCTACTTCCCCAGAAAACTGAACGGGAAAATAATGGGATGCGCCAAAACGAAAGAGGGGCGCTGGAAGAAAAACGCCGTATTCCTGGAGGGCAATAGAAACAGCTACATAAGGATAAACGACGGAAACATCCTCAACCCGGGCAAAAAAGATTTCTCCGTCTACGTCTGGTTCAAACCGATAACGCGAAACACCAGGTTCATCGTCGCCAAAGGCAATGGAAGAGGAAGGGACGTGGGATGGTCCATATACCAGAACCGACACATTTTCACCAGAGTCAGAACAAACGACCGCCACTCCTACAGGGGAAGGAAAAGAAAAATCACGCTGAACAAATGGCATATGGCCGCCCTCGTCATAAACATCTCCGAGAAAAAAGTCACGGCCTATTTCGACGGAAAAGAGTTCTTCTCGAGAAGAATGGCAGCCCGCTCCAGAAGAGGACAACCGCCGGCAGACATAGAGGTCTCCTCTCCCTTCGACTACACCTTGATAGGAGGAGCGCCGGGACGGAGAAACGGATTCTTCAGGGGATATATCGACGAGGTGGAGATCTTCCAGCGAGCCCTCTCCCCAAGCGACATAAAACACGCGTACGATATGGGAAAACCATAGCCCCCGCCGCGAACTCCGCTTGAATGCCCGCCCAGCAATGGTAATATCTCCTCCCGAAAAACGGGCTGAACGAAAAACCGGAAGGATCAAGAGTCATCCATGGATATCGTCATCATGGGAATGGGAACGCTGGGACAATTCCTGGCATCCACGTTTTGCAACGACAAGCACGACGTCACGGTTCTGGACACTTCGGCCGACGCGTTGAACGATATGAAAAAAAGCGTCGACGCCATGACCGTCCTGGGAAACGGCGCCTTCGTTGAAAACCTGAACAAGGCGGGCGTCGAATCCGCGGACTTCTTCATCGCCGTGGGCAATGACGACGCCGCCAACATACACGCGTGCCACGCCGCTAGAATCCTCGGAGCCGAACACATAATCTGCTCCCTCTCCTCCGAACGCTATTTCGACGCGTCCATCGGCCTCCCTCCCGAAAAACTCGGAATAAACCACGTCGTGGTACCACAAAAGGAATGCGTGGACCAAATCATAAACGCCATAGACCACCATCTCGTCCTGGAAAGAATCGCCTTCAATATCCCTGACGCCTCCATCACCGCGTTCAAAGCGACTCCGGAATCACCTCTCATAGACACGAAACTGAAGGATTTCCCGGACCACGACCTCATATCCGCCATCCGATTCGCCGCCATCATCAGAAACGAGGAGATCATAGCGCCGAGAGGCGACACTTTCGTCATGGAGGGAGACGAGATATACATCGCGGGAAAACGCGGAGACGTGGACGCGATGATCGAATGGGCCACACCGGACGAGAACGGAGGAAAACGGAAGAAAAAAAGGGTGATCGTGGCGGGATGCTCCAAACAGGGACTCCTCATGCTCGGCGAATTAGCATCGAGGGGATACGACGTGAGAATGGTCGAGAAAGACGAGGAGATCACCGAAGCCGCAATCAACGAGCTCAACGCGAAAATGCTCGTCCTGGACGGGGATCCCAGCGATGGCGACGTCCTGGACGAGGCGGGCGTCTCGAAAACAGACGTGTTCGTCGCCATGGGCGACGACGACGAGTCGAACATCCTAAGCTCCATTCTGGCGAAGAAAATGGGCGCGGAAAAGGTCGTCGCCGTGACGAACAAAGAGGAATACCCTCCCCTCATCAGGCAAATGCGGATGATCGATTGCGGATTCAGCAAATGGCTCGTCGCCGGAAACTCCATCCTCAGACACGTCTCATCCGTCAATAGAACCCATACAAGGGCGATGCTACACAGGGCCGAGGCTTTCGTATCCGAATTCATCCTCGGGAAAAACTCCCCACTCGTAGGCAGGCAAATCGACCAATGCGACCTCCCGGAATCAACCGTGCTATCCCTCGTCTTCAGAAACGGCGAGACTCTGATACCCTCCGGGGACCTCGTCCTCATCGAAAACGATATCGTGACGGCCATTACAACCCAGGACTCGGAAAGACGCCTCGTGAAGCTTTTCAAATAATCGAAATCTCCACATGAACGTGAAACAAGTCATAAACGTCGTGGCCGCCCTCGTCGTCGTGATCGGACTGGCCATCCTCTCCGCGGCTCCCGTCGCATACATGATGGGCGACAAAACGATCGTCGTCGAGGAGCTCGCGCTATCCGCGCTCATCACTATCGCCGCGGGAATCGCGGGATACCTCCTCACGAAAGTGGAGAAATACTCCCTAGGCCCAAGGGAGGGATTCGGCATCGTCACGTTCGGATGGATCGCCGCGGCCGCGTTCGGAGCCCTCCCGTTCATCACGGTGGCGGACATGCACTGGTACGACGCCTTCTTCGAAACGATGTCGGGCTTCACCACCACCGGGGCCAGCGTCCTGGACAAAAACCTCCCCCTCGCCAACGGCGAGGCCCTCAAACAGGGGATAGCCGACCTCCCGAAAGGTCTCGTATTCTGGCGCTCCCTGACACACTGGCTCGGCGGAATGGGAATCGTCGTCCTGTCGCTGGCCATAATCCCCTTCCTCGGAATCGGGGGACAACAGCTATACAACGCCGAGGTCCCGGGGCCGACTTCAGACCAGCTCGCGCCGAAAATCGCGAGCTCCGCGAAAATACTGTGGGGCGTCTACATCCTCCTATCCATCGCCGAAACGCTCCTACTACTCCGCTCCATGCCGCTCTTCGACGCGTGGTGCCACACTTGCGGAACAATGGCGACGGGAGGCTTCTCCACTAGGCAAGCCAGCGTGGGAGCCTACGACAGCCTCTACGTGGACTCCGTCATAACGCTGTTCATGTTCCTGGCGGGAGGAAACTTCGTCCTCCACTTCAGGGCGCTGCGGGGAAAACCCCTGGCGCATTTCATGGACGAGGAGTTCAAATGGTATCTCGGAATCACCCTCTTCGCCACCGCCACAATCGCCATCGTACTGGCCCTGGCGGGACAACCGATAATATCCACGACGGGAAAAGAGGTCGCGCCAACCCTCGGAAACTCGTTGCGCTACTCCGCCTTCCAGGTCGTATCCATTCTGACGACAACCGGCTTCTGCACCGCGGATTTCGCGGTCTGGCCGACATACGCGTGCCTCGGACTACTGACACTCATGTTCATAGGAGGATGCGGAGGCTCCACCGGCGGGGGAATGAAAGTCTCGAGATTCGTGCTCGCTATGAAATACGGACTCGCCCAAGTACGGAGAACCCTCTTCACAAGGGAAATATCGAACGTCCACCTCGACAACAAACGCGTAGGAACCGACACGCTCCACAAGGTGATGAGCTTCTTCTTCCTCTTCGTATCGATTTTCGTCCTCTTCGCCCTCGTCCTATCCCTCTTCCCGGGCATGGACTTCACAACCGCGGTATCCGCGTCCATCGCATGCCTGGGAAACATCGGACCGGGACTCGCGAAAGTCGGCGCCACATGCACCTACGCGTGGCTCGACCCGGCCGCTAAAACCCTCCTGACTCTGGCGATGCTCCTCGGAAGGCTCGAGATATACACCGTCATCGTCGTCCTACTCCCCACCTTCTGGAAAAAATAAGGCGCGGCGGCGAAAACAACGGAAAATCACTCCGACACCTCCTCCGACGCCACCTCCAACTCGTACGCGTACCCAAGAACCGCGCAAACCGCGAGGGCGCCGAAAATATGCCACAGAAAATGCGTCCCTACGGGGGCGACCAACCCGTGGAACGCGTCGAGCTCGCGGAAAAAAACGCCGACAAGAAAAAACGCCGACGCCGCCAAGGGGTACGACACCAGGCGCATCCCGTCCTGCCAACAACGAATCGCAATGGGGGGAAGCAACGACAACGACAAGGCCGCGAACACCACGGACGCGGAACCTATCCTGTGGCTCTCGGGTAGCGCGTACCGGAAAACGACGGGAAAAACCAGCGTCATCGAAAACGACATCACCCAGCTCTTCGTAACCTTGTGCCAGAAAAACACGCACGCCATCGCCACCCCGTAAAACGCCATCAGCATATCCAAATGACGAATATCGCGGAAAACGCGGAACGCATGGTGCGCCACCCCTCCCAAAGCGCCAACGAACAAAACGGGAACAGACATCACCACCAGGGGATGCCGAGACAGCCTCATCCGCGTTTTACGCGCCCAATAAATGGCCACGACGAGAAACGCGAGACTCGTGACAGTGTTCAAAGGCTCGACGGGAAAACGTCCCTGGACGGTCTCGGCGTAGGGCTTCAATCCGTCGCTCAACAAAATGGCGTCCCACCCTTCCGTTTTCATCCCCGCACCCCGCATTCCCGCAACGCGGCCACCACCTCGTCGACAAGCTCCTCGGGAACCGACGCCCCGGCGGTTACCCCGATCCGACCTTCCCAGGCGAAAACCCTCTCGGGAATCTCCTCCGCGGAATTCACCAGATACGCGGCCGCCCCCTCCTTGACGCACACTTCCCGCAAACGGTTCGAATTCGAGCTGGCGCGCGAACCGACAACCACCACCATCCCGCACATCCGGGCCAGATCGCGGGCCGCGCGCTGACGCTCCAACGTGGCGTAGCAAATGTCGTTACGCGACATCGTCGATATCTTAGGAAAACGCCTCCGCAAAACCTCCAAAACCTCCTCGACATCGTCGGGACTCAAAGTCGTCTGGGTCAGATACGCCACATTGTCCGCGGATTCCGCGGGAATCTCGAGCGACTCGGCGTCCGCCGGCGTCTCGACCACGCGCCCGGAATCTCCCAGAAACCCCATCGTGCCGCGTATCTCCGGATGTTCCGGATGCCCTATGAGAACCACCGTCGCCCCGGACTCCCTGTATTCCACCGCCTTGTCGTGTATCTTCTTCACCAGCGGACACGTCGCGTCCACGCTCCTAAGCCCCAGGGCGCGGGCCTCCTCCTCCGTCTCGGGCGGAACCCCATGCGCGCTGAAAACCACAGTGCCTCCCCTCGGAACCGCGCGCAGATCCTCCACGAACACAACCCCGCGACGCTTGAAACCCTCCACAACGCGGTCGTTGTGCACGATCGCGTGCAACGCGTACACCGGCCCCTCCTCCCCGCGCGACAGGGTGTCCAAAATCTCGACCGCCCTCAAAACCCCCGCGCAGAAACCGCGGGGCTCGGCGAGAACTATCCTGTCGTCGTCCGCACGCATAAATCAGTCCTTTCCACCAGAAAACCACAACGCGCCGCCGCGCTCACTCCTCTTTCCGGTAATACATAGCCTTCCTACCAGACAATACACCGCTTTTTATCAATCGTCTGTATCTCCCCGCGTCTATTTCACGAGTCTCGGCCGGAGGCGGCTCGGCCTCTTCCCCTCCATCGTCGGCGTCCTCCGGAGAAGACGCCCCGCCTTTTACGGCCATTCCCGCGTCGGACCGGGAAACGCCCACGGAACTCCCGACATCCGCGGAATCCGCGGGCTTCCCTCCGGATACGTCGGACTCCGCCGACACCCGCGCCGCCTCCGACACCCCACCGGCGTCGGAAACCCTCAAAGATACCGCGGAAACCGCGGAATCCCCGGAAAAACCGCGGAACGCGCGGACGCACGACACGGCCACCCACAACGCCAGCGCCACGGAAACCGCCCGCTGCAATATCGCCCGGCGACTGGTAGCCACCCCCCTCGCGGAAAAGGCGGACGCGGCGAAC
>Ga0256913_10001387_pt1 | contig 12455 bp, 10 predicted proteins | sample Axial_MatmetaG_FD_185970 | JGI IMG/M metagenome (GOLD analysis project Ga0256913, IMG submission 185970) | Deep-sea worm associated microbial mat communities from Axial Seamount, Juan de Fuca Ridge, Pacific Ocean - Axial_Mat | ecosystem: Environmental > Aquatic > Marine > Oceanic > Microbial...
CACCTGGAACAAGTGGAACAGATGGAACATCAGGTGTAAATGGAACACCTGGAACAAGTGGAACAGATGGAACATCAGGTGTAAATGGGGATAAATATTCAACAACATCATCAACACAATTAACAATAGGAACAGGATCAAAATCATTTATAGTTGATATAAATTTAGCATGGTCACCTGGTCAAACTTGTATTATATCATATGATTCTGGTAATACAATGGAAGGTGTAGTAAATTCATATAATTCGTCTAATGGTGATATGACAGTTATTGTTGATACTATAAATGGTACTGGTCAATATTCAAATTGGTATGTTAATTTAGGTGGTTCAGTGGGTGCTGATGGAACAGATGGAACATCAGGTGTAAATGGAACAGATGGAACAAGTGGAACAGATGGAACATCAGGTATAAATGGAACACCTGGAACAAGTGGAACAGATGGAACATCAGGTATAAATGGAACACCTGGAACAAGTGGAACAGATGGAACATCAGGTGTAAATGGAACACCTGGAACAAGTGGAACAGATGGAACATCAGGTGTAAATGGAACAGATGGAACAAGTGGAACAGATGGAACATCAGGTATAAATGGAACACCTGGAACAAGTGGAACAGATGGAACATCAGGTGTAAATGGAACAGATGGAACAAGTGGAACAGATGGAACATCAGGTGTAAATGGTACAAATGGTATAAGTGGAACATCTGGAACAGATGGTCATTTTCCAGTTATTGGAGATGACACGCAATTAATTTATAGATTTGATACAACAGGATATACAGGATATACGGCTAGTACATCTCTTTATTATGATTATAAATTCTATGAAAGTTTACATTCACCAAGATTTAATGTTACTAAAGGTGTATTAGAATTGGATAATATATATCATGATGTATATAATTATCATCCACATATAAGAGCAATTGGAGTAGGATCAAAAAATGAACCTCACAATATTTATATTTATGGTGCAAAAAGTGGAACATCTTATGGTAATATAATTTTATCATATAATGGTACAGATGGATTTGGTTTAGTTGGTATAAGAAAAAATGATCCATATGCTCATCTAGATGTAAACGGAACTATTAGATTATCAGGTAGTTCTATAAATAATGTTGAAGGTGAAATTAAATATATAGGTGATGGTAAATTATGGTTAAATACAGGTAACACTTCAAGCGATTGGATACCAGTAGGTTCATCTATAAAAGATGGAACAAAATCAAATATATTTACAACATGGGATAATACAAATAAAGAATGGACACCTGAAACAACTTTAACATTTAATAGTAGAGATATGTTGATTTATGATACAGGTCAAACAATAAGATATTTATCATATGGGTATATATCAAATCCTAAATTTATATCAAAAAATGATAGTCAAAATAGTTATACAAATGTAGATATTCAAAAATATCCAATTGGAACAAATATAGGAAGTGGTGTTACTTTAGGTTCTTTAAATTATTTAGGATATGCTGGTTCTGAATTAGCAGGAGCATCTATATTAGCAAAAACATCACAAGCATGGCAAACTAGTAAACATGGAACAGAATTATCAATTAAAACAATAAAACGAGATAATACTGGATCATTAGAACGTATTAAAATTAATGAAAGTGGTCATACAGAAATAAGTGAAAATAGTTCTTTAATAGTAAAGAGATCTATATCTTTACCAATTGATTTAATAACCGATGATACAACATTAGATGATCAATACCATACATGTATATTATCATCATCTTCAAGAGATTTAACTATAACATTACCAGATGCGGCAACATATGATGGTTTAACTTATATAATCAAAACTGTCGATTCAACTTCTAGGTCACATACAATACAAGTAGGTTCTGGAACAAGTGATAGTATATTCACAACAACAACAACAACTAATATAACATTAAGTAGTCCAGGTGATAGTGTGTATCTACAATCAGATGGGAATAATGTTTGGTATGTTTTGGCATCAATTAAAGCATAATTAATTTTCATATTCTTCATTAAATTCATTTAGAATTGTTTTTGATTGTTGTATTGATATTGATTCATTAGATAATATACTATCGATAAATAATGTTTTTTCATATAATTCTGAATCAAATTTAACTCTAATTGAACTTGATGTTGAATAAGAATAAACATTAATTATTTTTCCTTTACCATATTTTTTATGATAAATTATTAAACCTTCTTTTAAATCTTTTTTGTTTTTTATGGGTTTAAAATTATCTTTAACATTCATATTATATGAATTTCCAATAAATTTATTTGTAATTATATCATTATTTGTGTATACAATTCCCTCAATATTAGATGTTTCTAATGAGTTACAAACAACCCTACTACCAATAATATTATTACATTTTATATTACCGTTTAATGTTAATGCTTTACCAACATTACCATTAATTATAAAATTAGAATTATCACATTTTATTTCATTTAAATTTCCATTTATTATTATAATAGTTTTAAAATCATCAGATATTGTATCATTTTTTTCATATGTATCTCTTTTTATATCAATAACAGCATTTCCTGAAAATTCTATTTTTTTTCCATTTATTATTATAGTATTCATTATTTTTATTTTAAATATAATAAAAATTAGTTTAATTAAAAATTAATTTATCTTTTTTAATATTTTTTTTAATATATTTAAATCATTAATCCACATATCATTTATTGTTGTATTTTTTAATAATAAAATATCATTTTTAATATTATTTAATTGTTTGTTAAAATCATCTATTTTTTCTTTTGTTAAATTATATAATGGCATATTTAATAAATAATCAAAAGTATCATTTTGTTTTTGAAATTTTAAATTTATTAATTGATTAATTATATTAATTTTTGGTTGTTTATTTATAATAATTTTATTTTGAATAATATATTTAATAAATTTTATTTTATTAAATAATAAAATTTTATCAGTATTTTTTTTATTTATTAAATATTGTTTTCGTTTATGATAATAATCTAATCGTTTATCAAAATAATAATCAATAATATCATAGGGTGATTCAAATTTTATTAATTTATAATTAATATCAAATAAATACATATTATTTAAATTTATAAAAGATTCTAAATTAAAAAATTTATATGGATCTATCATAATATTTTTCATATCTACACGAGATACATTAATATTAATATTAATTTCTGTATCAGTACAATTTCTAGTATAATCTTTTATTTTTTTATCATCAATTAATTTATCTAGAAATAAATAATATTTATCGTTCCATAAACCAATTGGTAATTCAGTAATATTAATAGTTGTTGAATTAATTTTTTTAATAACACCTAATACACTATATCTTTTATTTTCATTGTCCCATATTATATCACCTTTAAAATTTTTATAATATGGTGTTAATATTATATTTTTTTTATTTTTTAATTTATTAATTAAATATTTAATAATATCTAATGGGTTATATTTTGGTATATCACTTTTCCACCCTGTTCCAATACCTTCTGAACCATTAATTAGTACCATTGGTATTATTGGTATATAATATTGTGGTTCAATATAAAAACCATCATCATTTAAATAATTAAGTAATGGTTTATCATCATTAATAAAAATATAATTTGTAATTGGATTTAATTTTGTAAAAATATATCTACTAGCTGATGAATCTTTACCTCCTTTTAATCGAGTACCAAATTGTCCTTTTGGTTCAAGTAAATTAATATTATTTGAACCAACAAAATTTTGTGACATAGACACAATACTACTTTCTAATGATACTTGACCATGATGATAACTAGTTATTTCTGATACACCACCAGCAAATGAACTAACTTTAATTTGATCTTTATAATTTTTTTTAAATAAAGTATATAATATTTTTCTTTGTGATGGTTTTAATCCGTCCATTATATTTGGTATAGATCTTATATTATCAGCCATACTAAATTCAATTAATTCATTATTAATGAATTTTTCATATGTTTGTTTAATTTTAAATTTATCAATATTATTGTTTAATTTATAAGATAATAACCAATTTTTTCTATCATTTGATCTTTTTTTATTAAATACTAAATCAATTAAATCAGTTCTTTTATTAATATTTCCTGAATTAAATTTGATTAAATGTTTATTTATATCTTTAAAAAACAATTTTGATTCATTTGATTGAATTGTTCCTAGTCCTTTATAATATTTTATAAACCAACCATTTGTATTAGTGTTTGTTTTCCATTTTTTATAATCATTTAATTTATAAAAATATTTGTGTTTATTATTTTTTTCAATTTTAATAATTGGTGTTATAAATTCATATAAAAAATCTAAATTTAACAATTCTGGCCAAAATGTATCAAATAAATTTATTAATAATCCTTTAATATGATTTCCATCATGATCACTATCTGTAATAAAAACAACTTTACCATATCTTAAATTATCAGTATTTTTATATTTTTTACCAAATTCCAATCCAATGGCAGATATTATATTTTTAATTTCATCATTTTCTTTTATTCTAGTTAATCCTTCTCCTCTTACATTTAAAGGTTTTCCTTTTAATGGAAATGCTCCAAAATATTTTCTACCAGTAACAGAAAAACCTGATATACAGGTAGATAATGCTGAATCTCCTTCAGATAAAAATAAATAACATTTATTACTGTCATATGTACCAGCCATTGTCGCATCATGTAATTTATTAATTCTTATTTTCTTATTTTTTTTATTTAAATCTTTTTGTAATTTATTTTGATTTTTTAATAAAATATTGTTAATTATAGTATTAATAATATCAGATTTTAATAATTTTTTAATAAAATTATTACTAAAAGTAAAATTATTATTTTGATCATTTAAATCAATTTTAGTTGTTAATATTTCTTTTGTTTGATTTTCAAATGTTGGATTTATTATTTTACAATTAACAAATATAAATAATTGATTTTTAATATCAGATGGTCGTATTTTAATTCCTTTATTTGTTTTTAATATATGTTCTTTTATAATGGTTATTATCATATTTGTTATTAAATTAACATGTGTACCTCCATTTATCGTAGATAATCCGTTTACCATAGATACTTGTTTAAATATTTCATCATTGTTATTAGATATACCAATTTCCCAATAATTATTTATTTTTTCATATAAAAAATTATTTGTATATAATGAAATATAATCTTTATAATTTTTTATAGGTAATAATTTATTATTAAAATAAACTTTAACATTTGGATTATATGCAGATATATCAATTGATCTTTTTAATAAAATATTATTAATAGAATCATTAATATCAGTTAAACCAAATATATCAAAATCAGGAAAATATGTGATTTTAGTGTAGTTTTTTTTTGATTTTGTTATTTTAGGTTTATAAATCCTTGATAAATTTTTAGTAAATTTTTGATAATAATTTTTTTTACCATCACTTGTTTCTATAATAAATAGTTTTGAAAAGATATTTGTTAGTTTAGCACCATATCCATTTCTTCCTCCTGTTATTCGTTTTTCTGTATCATCATAATTTTCACCTGTTAATAAATGACCAAATAATAGTTCAGGAATATATATATTTTCTTTTTTATGTATTTCAATAGGTATACCAGGTCCATCGTTTTCAATAACAATATGATCATTATATGTATTTATTTTAATATATTTAACTTTTTTTGTTCTTATTGAATGATCTGATGCATTTGTTAATATTTCATCATATAATTTAAAAAATCCACTATTATAATTAATAATATTCTCATTTATATTATAATTATTTTGATTAATAGTATAAATTTGTTTTTGTTCAGTTATAATAGATCCTATATATGTTTCAGGTCTTTGTAAAATATGTTCTTTATGTGTTAATTTTTGATATTTATCTTCTAATGTTTTATTCATTAGTATAAATTTTTTTTTTTTGTAAAAAAATATGTATTTTTATTTTAATATATAGAAATGAATAAAATTAGTTTTTTTTAAAAAATATAAATTGTATATGTATCATATAAAAAAATATAATAATAATTTAAAATTGAATGAATCAGTTATTAATTCATCATCATTTTTAAAAATAAAAGTTAAAACTTTTTGTAAAAAATATTTATTTGATAAATTTCCAAATGATGCTTTTATTGTTGTTTTAAATAAAACGGGTCAAGTTATTATATATGAAAAAAATCATAAAATAACATTTAATAATTTAAGAGAAGTTATTAGTTTATTTGGTTCTAAATTTTTACATTATCCATTATCAGAAACAGGTATAGGTTTTGATTTATTTAATTATTATTTTGAAAAAACAGGATTAAAAATTAGAGAAATATATAAATATAATTTATATGATAATGATAATGATAATGATAATGATAATGATAATGATAATGATAATGACAATATTATAACAAATAATGAAAAAATACAAAAATAATATGAAATATAATAATTTTGATAAATTTAAATTAAATGAATCTCAAATAATGGATTCAGATTTATTTAGCAAATATGAATATAATTCAAACGATGAATGTGAAAAAAATATATTTGATATATATAAAAATAAAGCTATAGTTATAGAACTTAAAAGTGGTAAATGTTATGTTTATACAAAAAAAAATAGAGATAAATATTGGGATATTGAAACAATTGAAAAAAATTTATTTAAATCTATTAGAGAAAAGTCATTATTAGGAACAGAAAATGGTCAATTAATAAAACAACAATATGAAAAATTATCTGGACTAACTGTAAATAATGTTTATTTAATAAAATTGAATAAAAGGTAAAGAAAATTATAATAATTTATTTTTTTTTATTTTTATTTTTATTTTTTAGATTTTTTCTTTATTTTATTTTTTAATTTTATTTCTTCATTATCAATAAAATTAATATCATTATTTAATTTATTTTTTAACCAATATAAATCTTTTTTAACATCATTAAATGGTTTTTTATATTTACCAACCAATGAATATAGATATTTTGTTATATAACTTTTATTCTTTTCATTATCTTTATTAATATTAATTAAAACTTTTTTTAAATCTTTAAAATATTTTATTAATTCTTTTTCTTTATTAAAAATATCTTTTGAAGATTTTTTATTTATAATTTTTAATTTTGGTGCATTTAATGGTTCAGTTGTTATTGGGTCTAATACATTTGTTCTTGGTATCATATCAGAAAAACTAGATTCATCTTTATTTTCTTTTATTTTATTTATATCGTAATTTTTTTTTAAAAAATTAAGTTCATTATCTGTTTCTTTTAATTTAATTATAAAATATGTGTTATTATCATCAGAATCTATATAATTATAGATTGAATAATACCATTTATAATTAAAACACCATTTATCAAAAAATAATCTAATATCACCATTATTGAAATAATTTTTTAATTCAATATTGTTTATTGTTTTAATTATTTTGTTATTATCTTTAATTTCAATATTATTAAATTTAATGTCAAATAAATAAATAATATCATTTTTAATATTTTGTAATAATTTTAGATTTTTTAAATTTATATTATTTAATATATTAGATATTAATACAATTGATTTATATGATTCTGTAATTTGTTTTAAAAATATAGATGTTATTTTAAATTCTCCTGTTTTGTAAATAATATTTTTTAAATCATCATGAAATCCATATTCTAAATAATAACCATTTCTAACACCAAAATAAAATGACAATCTTAAATTTCTAATATGTATTAGTGTAGAATAAGATATATTTAATGATGATTTATATTCTAATAAATCAGTTAATTTATTTTTATCTTTTATTTTATTTGTTTTAAAAAAAATATTAAAATTTTTTGTATTTAAATAATCTTTATTTATAAATGCATTATTTAATAAATCAATTATATTAAGGAACATGAAAAATCCATATTTACCATTTAATTTTGATTCATTTAAATTTTTAAATATTTTATATTTTTTAATTAACATATATTTATTTTTTTTATCTAATAATTTTTACATTACCATCATTTTTTAACATAACAACACCATAATCAGAATCATCAAAAAAACTATTATTTAATTTTTTATAAGCTTCTTTATATGTTTTAAATAATCTTGGTTTTGATGATTTGAAAAAATCTTTACAATAATCTTCACATAATCCTTGTCTATATCTATCACATACAAAATATCCTATTACATTTTCGTTTTTTGGTACTATTGATTCAATTTTATTTATAATATCATTATTTGATGTTATTTTAATTACTTTAGTTTTACCAGTACTTCTTATTAAAACTATTTTATGGTTTCTTCTAAAAATCATAAACATACGATCTTTATACCAAAATGATATATGAGAATATTTATTTTTAAATAAATCTTTATTTAATTTTACATCATCAAATTTATCTAATAAAAAGTAATAAATACTTTTTAATGTAATTTTTTCTTCTTCCATATAATCCCAATCATCAAAATGATTGTTATTTTCTATTATACTATCTTGTTCAATATCATTTATATTATCTGCATTATTTATTTTTAAATATTTTTTATATTTATAATAAATATTTTTAGCACATTTATAAATATTAATACAATTATCAGAAATATTTTTTATATCACTGTTTTTATATGATCCCAAATTAAATAATTTATGTAATTGATTTTCAATTTCATTATTATCGAAATTAGGATTATCTTTTTTAATTAATTTTTTTATTTCATATTGGATTTGTTGAAATTTGTTATTTAAATTTTGTTTTTCAATACTATTATCACTTGGGAAATTATCAATTGTATTATATTGATATGGGTATTCATTCATACTTGGTGTGTCCATACCTTCATATTTAGAAAAATCAAAAAAATTATAAGTTGAATCATAATCAGATGTTTCTACTTTATTTAAAAATTTTGAATGTATTGGATATTTAAAATCTAATTGTAATTCATTGTTTTTTAAAATTTTTGTTACTCTATATATTTTATTTTGTTTGAAAATATGATTAATATTGAAAATGATATTATTTTTTATTTTTACATAATCACCAATTTTAAATTTATTTTTTTCTTTGATTTTATCCCAATTATTAAAATTTATATCTAATTTTTTTGTTTCATTAATCCAATCAACATTATCAATTTGATGTCCATGATAAAAAAAATCATTATCATTATATTTTGTATTTAATAATTTTTTATTGAAAAAATTAAATATGTCTTTTTTTATTTGTTCTGAACATTCAATAATATTATTATTAAGATATATTTTATATTCATTTGTATATTTATTATATCCAATTTTTATATTTAATCCATTATAATCATAAATAAAATATTCATATTTGTCTAATAAATTATTAATATTAAAATTATTTTTTATTTTATTTAATAATGTTTTTAACATTATATTATTATTTAATGTGTTTTCATATAGTTTATATATTGTTATCATTTTATTTTATTTTTTTTATACCCAAATCCAATCATTATCAAATGGGATATAATCTATAATATTTTTATTATTAATATAATTTAATAATATTTCTTTACTATTATCTGTTAATTTTGGTATATTTTTGGTTAGATGACATATTCTAACTATTTTAAATATATTATTATTAATATCATATTTAATTGTAATTTCTCCTTTATTACCAGATAAATTAAAAAACCATTTATCACCATGCATATTAGATCTTAATTTTATTAATCTATAATCATATGTTTTATTATTGATAATAATTGGTATTATTAATTTATTGTTATTTTTAAAAAAATTAAAATTTAATTCATTTATTTTATTATATGATTTTAAATATATCATAATTCTTATTTTATTTATTTATTTATATATATAAATAATATAAAACAAAAAAAATATCTTTTAATATAAAACACAAAAAAGATAAAAATTGATTAAATATTATCCATTAAAATTAAAACCACGAAAGCAGCAAATAGATGCTATGAAATTTTGCGATTGGTCAATTAAAAATAATAATAAAAATATATTATTAAATATGCCAACTGGTAGTGGGAAATCTTTTTTTGTTATAATGTTTGCTAATTGGTACAAAAATGTAATTAATAAAAATGCAAAATTTGATGTTATTACTAATAGCAAAATACTTCAAAATCAATATATTAATGATTTCCCATTTATAATGAGTTTAAAAGGTATGTCTAATTATTATTGTGATTTTCATAATTCTAATTGTTCTATTGGCAAAGATATGAATCAAATTTTAAAAAGAAAATGTGAAAAATGTCCATATGATATATCTAAATATAAATGGTTAAATGCAGATATTGGAATAACTAATTTTGCATTATTTATATCAATGTTAATATATACTGAAAATTTAGATAAAAAAAAGTCAAATGTGTTAATTATTGATGAAGCACATGATTTTGAAAATGTTTTTTGTGATTTTATATCAATAAAATTAAGTAAAAATGTAATAAAAAAATTGGGTTTTAATAATTCATATCAAGAATTATATAATAATATATTTAATAATATAACTAAACCTATTGATTTTATTTCAATTTTAAGAACAAAATTAATACCAGATATTAATGAATTAATTGATAATAAAATTAAAAAATTAGATAATGATAATAATAAAACAATAATTAAAAATCAAATATCTAATTGTAATAAATCAATAGAAAAATATAATAATTTAATTGACATTTATAATGAAAATACTGATAATTGGTCTATTGATATAACTTATGATAAAAATAATAATATAATTTTAAATTTACAACCAATTTGGGGTAATATTTATTTAAAAAAGTTATGGGAAAAATATGATCATATAATATTTATGTCTGGTACTTTATTAAATAGAGATATGTTTTCATATATAAATGGATTAGATACAAATAAAACATCATATAAAGAAATGGATTCAGTTTTTAATATTAAAAATAGACCGTTATATTATATTAAAGTTGGAAAAATGACATATAATGAAAAAGAAAAAACATTTAAAAAACAATTATTAATAATTAATAAAATTTTAAAAAAGTATGAAAGCCAAAAAGGTATAATACATACATTTAATTATGAAATTTCTAATTGGTTAAAAAATAATATAAATAATAAACGTTTATTATTTCATGATAATGAAAATAGAGATGAAATATTTGATAAATTTATTAAATCAAAACGTCCATTAGTAATGGTATCACCGTCTATGATTAGTGGAGTTGACTTAAAAGATGATTTATCAAGATTTGCTATTATTATGAAAGTTCCTTATCCAAATATATCATCTAATAAAATAAAAAATAGACAAAAAGCAAATAAAGAATGGTACAATTTTAATACAGTAAGTTCATTAATCCAAATGTATGGTAGAACAGTTAGAAGTACTACTGATTATTCAAATACATTTATATTAGATGAATCTTTTTCTAATATTTTAAAATATAATTCTAAATATTTACCTAAATATTTTACAAAAGCAATAAAAATAATAAAATGAATAATTTAAAGATGAAAAAATTTATAATTACTTATCATGGCGGATATAAATCATTAAATATAAATGATTTAAAACCTGGTATATACACAACATCTGATATAAATGGTGCAATGTGGTATATTAATAGAAATTTAGAAAAAAATGAAAAAGCATGGTTAACAACATTATCTATAAAATATTCTAATCCATTATCATTATATAATAAATCTGATTTTAAAAAATATTGGATTCCAATATTAAATAATACTAATATTAAATATACATTTAAAGAATATGATGATGGTTCATATTCATTTGAATCAAGTGATATTATAAAAAATGGTGGTTATATTGAAAATAATCCATTTGATCTTATTTATATTGATGAATTTTTAATGAATGTTATAAATTATAATTATGATATTATAATAGGTTATGATACATTGATTAATTATGATATACCAATATATATACCGTTAAAAATAAATAATGTTAAAATTTTAAAAAATGATTTGTATTTTTAATATATAATTTATAATTAAAATTATATAAAAATGAAAGAAAATGTAGAATTATGGTCAATTAAATTTAAAAGATTATATTTATTTGTAACAAAAATTGAAGATGATTTATTAGATAATTATCATATAAATATTATGTTTTCAAATATATCTAATGTTACAATGTCAATTGATTTTTTATTACTAGATGAATCTGATTTTAATACAGTACGAAAATTACAAAAATATTTTTATGATAATTTTCCATATATAATAGGTATAGATTTTAATGATTATTATTTAACTATAAGATTCACTAGAAATTTACATATAGATACAATTATTGATTCTTATAATTAAATTAGATTCAATCTTATAAAATACCTTAATTTTTTTATTACCATTATAATTATATTTATAAGTATTTAATCGTTTTAAATACTCTATTTATTTATTTATTTATTTATTTATTTATTTATTTATTTTATTT
>Ga0256913_10001388_pt1 | contig 12441 bp, 2 predicted proteins | sample Axial_MatmetaG_FD_185970 | JGI IMG/M metagenome (GOLD analysis project Ga0256913, IMG submission 185970) | Deep-sea worm associated microbial mat communities from Axial Seamount, Juan de Fuca Ridge, Pacific Ocean - Axial_Mat | ecosystem: Environmental > Aquatic > Marine > Oceanic > Microbial...
GTCCATTTACCGTCCCCATCCAGATCTACAAACGACAATGTAAGCTGTCTGTTGTTTTTTACATCCCAAGCTTCAAAAGGAACATCAACATAATCAGCATAGGTGATTTCAAATGAAGCGAAAGACAAATTCAAAAGATGAGCTTTTTGTCCTGTTCCGGGACCGAATCTGATTTCTACATTTATCAAATCATCTTTTGTAGTTTCCGTATTAAGAGAAAGTTGTCCTAATAATTCCGATGCAAGTCCGTATGATTTATCGGAAACTTGAGAATTTACTTCCTTGAGAAAAGTTGTGTTATTTTCAAAACCGGTAATGGTTTGGATTTCTTTAACTTCATTACCTGCGTTAATTTCCAAAATAGCTCCCGATCCACCAACCCAAACTTTGTTTTCATCAAAAGGATGAGCGGCAATAGTATTATCATACCAACCTTGTCCACCCAGCCAGTTAGCTTGAGTTGTACTGTTCAAAAGGATTTTTTGTGCTGTTTTCATTGAGTCCCTGCTGATATACAATTCTGATTTTTCTCCCGCTTCACATGCTAAAACTACCGTTCCCGGCTTGACAGGAGAAACAGTTAATTCGATACGAGCTATTCCTTTTGAAGTAGAATCAAATACTTTTTCCCACGTTTCACCCGAGTCGGTTGATTTGTAAACTCCATTTCTATTTGCAGAAGCATAGATAACGGAAAAATCACCTGGAGTATAAACCAATTGTTGGATAGGAGAATAAAAAGTATTATATTTCTCTTCCCATGTTTTTCCTCCATCGAGAGATTTCATAATATAAGATTTATATTCCGCGTTGATTTGATCCCGTGGAGATGACACAGTGCAGGCCAGTAATTCATTTTCATCCTCAGGATTTACGATTAATCTCAAGACATTTTGAAATTTCGGATTTTGAGAAGTTGATTCCAGTACCACCCAAGTATTACCTTTATCATTAGATTTCCAAATTCCGCTACCATTGACCATCAATCCGTCAAAACCTTCACCGGTTCCCGCATAGATTACATCTGTGTTATGAGCAGACATTACAAGGGTTGATGTAGCAAGATTTGGAAAATCCGGAGTTAGATTAATCCAGTCTTTGCCGGCATTTTCCGTTTTCCAGATACCTCCTCCTACAGATCCGGCATACCAAGTATGATATGTAGTATCATCCGGATCTACAAGCAATCCACGTGTTCTGCCTCCTGCATTGGAGGGACCTCTCTCTACCCAATCGATTTTTTTAGAATCTCTGTATTTAAGAGAATTTTTTATTTTTTCGATTTCTTTATTCAGATATCCCGGATCATAATCAGGCATTATTTTGTTATCACGTGTTCTGATATAATGATGTATTTTAACAAATTTAGCAGGACCGTCAAAATGAAATATTTTGCTATTGAGAATTTTAGTGCTTTCTCTTGGCAAGATATTTTGCCTGTCAATTTGATATAGGTTTATAATGGCAAACAAGACGATTATTCCTATTGTCGCCAAGACTAGTTTTCTTAAATATATGTTTTTCATAATAAGTTTTTTAAAATCAAGATATTTTATTTGAATCTATTGTGCGTTTTGACATTTAATTTATATAAAACCAAGTTGTTTTTATTATGGATGTTTTTCGGTCTTCTAATAAATGATTTTATCTCAATAACATAGTCGTCAATCCATTGGACCTGACCTCCCGGAATCACATCGTTATATATATTTTCACCTGTATTTACATTGTAAACCGAAAAGAATATAGTTGGGAAAGGATTATTTTTTCTTGTTTTTCTTGCTTGATAAACCAATGCGAAATCTTCCTTCGAATTGAGTTTTAAATTATATTTTCCTTTATACTTTTGTGAAGCTTTTCCTTCAATCGTACTTAGAGATGTTGTTATGCCTGTATCAACTGTTTTTTTTGAACAATGACATGAGATAGTTAGCAAAACTATTGAAATAAACATAATCTTTTTGATCATAGATTTAGAATTTAATAAATTTAACGAATGTATTTACAGGAATAACAACGATAAAACCATCCATATTGTAATCCTATTGGCTTTTATTTTGTAAATAGTTGCGAAAATATTAGAAAAATTGTTATTTTGTTTGCATTTGAACTAACGTGGCATTCTTAATTATTATTTTTTTGGGCGATTGCCGGGCACTACACAAAGGCATCCCTGCCGTCACCGGGCTATTCGTGGGTATCGTGCCCTCCTCAACCCGCATTGTGCTAAGCAATGGAGGGTACAGCCTTCGTTTCTCTCCGGCTCCACTACTATCCCTATCGCAACACTTACACCCTGTATATGAGTAACTCCCTGATTTTACCAGTGAAACTGAGATTGACCAATAACGTGAGTTTAACGTTTTTTTTAGATGATTCTTAGTTCAAATTTTCTTTTTTAGTTACATATCTATTTATTATTGCAAATAGAAGCAGTAAAATTCCGGTATAATAGGCGCAATAGATATAATTATCCGGAAAGACAAAACCAAATATTATACCACCAATAACCAATAATGATGCAAGTATCCAATATGTATTTAATTTGTAGGCATAGACAAAAGGCAGGAAATGTGCTCCGGCAATTATTGTCAATGCTGGAAAAAACATGTTTACATTTTCCTTTGTCACCAGAAAGATTACCGGGAAAGAAAAAGGTATTATTAATCCTATTTGAGTGAATAATAGATTAAGCGGATTTTCTTTTTTTATTTTAGGTCGTTTCAAAACGATCTGTAGTAACTGACTCAACGGATAAAAAAAAGTTCCGCTGATAATAATAAGTAGTATTCCTGTTTTGAATGAAAGGAATTCCCAAAAAATTCCCGCTAATATCCAAAAAAATCCTTCGATTATTAATATTGAATAACCTCCTAAGTATGAATGCCGTATTTCTTTATGATAGTCCATGTTATTTATTAGCTCTATTTTTTTTATATTATACTTCCAATGGTAATGCGCGAAATTAATATTAAACAACAACGCATCAATTGTTATTTACGGAAAACTATATATTAATAAAAATTGATTTCGATAACGTCAACTTGTAAAGTTGACACAAAAATTATCACCATGCAGAAATAATTTGATTAATTCCACATGGTGATAATCGTATTTATACTAAAATTATTTTAAAATTACCATTTTCCTAAATGCTTTTCTATTAATCGATTCAAGTGAATAGAATAACAGTCCGGTTGCTTTCAATTCATTTTTATCAAGTAATATGATATTCTTTCCTTTTGTACCGTTACCGGTTATTGTTTTGATAATTTTTCCTGACGGATTGAATACCGTAAATTTGTATTCCGTATCAGATGGTAGATTAAAGCTTATCACAGTCTTTTTTGAAAATGGATTAGGATTATTCTGATATAAAGCAAATCTTGAATCGTTATTTCTATAATTCAATGAAATATTATGAATTTCTAGATTATCACCTTTATAAATCTCTGTTTTGGCAACTTCATCATTGAAATCCATAATATCACTTAATTTAATATTCTTGATTGCTTTTGCTACGATAGTAAATAATACTTTACCGTCGTTTACTGTGATTCCTTTGGCATTATTCCAGCTGAAAATTAAGTTATTACCTAGAACATTATAATTTGATTTATTCAAATTTAATGCTCCGGATTTAATATTTTGAATCTCCATACCTGCAATATTCAAAGTAAATTGTCCTCCGTAAATATTTTCAAAATCTTTTGCATACATCGGAATTTCAATTTTATCGTTCTCTTTATAACTCCTATCATCCAATAATAGATTTACACTGTTATCATTTCTGTATTCTATTACATTTGCACTGTAGTTCATGTCACCGATTTTAACTGCGATGAAATCTACACCATAGATATTATCGTTTACCTCTATTTGTTTAATCTTTGCCAACTCAACCTCCAATGGTGCATGATCAGGATTATTGAAGACATAATCAGGTGATAGAGCTATCCATGAATTATTAACAAATCTGTCCTTGGCTCCCAATAATACTTGTCTTATAAGCAGTAGATCTGCGGCAGATATTTTTCCATTATTTGTGGCATCTGCAGCAATGATTTTGTATGGATCTGTGATCTTCTTAATGCCAAGCAAATATTTTTGAATAATCACAAGATCCAAAGTGGTTATTCCATTCAGGAAATTGTCATCTTTATATCCACTAACCAGGAATGTACTTTGTGGCAAAATAATACTGAACAATCCGGAATTAGAAGTTATAGCGTTTTTGTTAATCTCCACATTGGAAGCACTCATAATCATATCTTTAACAGGAATGCCGCTATTAACTTCTTTCACGGTTCCTGAAACAATATACGGAGCAGTATCACATGGTTGTACATTTAGAAGAACATTTGCAAAATCATAATTATTATCATCACAATCCGTATTGAATGCATATTGATCCCAAACATAAACTTGTATTGTGATTGGTATTGTATCATTTTCAATATAATTACACCAATTTGCTCTTTCTGCAGTATTCAATTCTTTTATCCATGCATCTGCACTACCGGCATAATATCTGGATTCGGTACTTATCATTCCTGTTTCCGGATCAAAGAAGTTCTTCCCGTATTTATTGAACTGTTTCTTCCATTTTTGAGGATCGATATCGAATCTAGGTAGTACGGGACTATATGTAAAGTAAAGATCTTCTTTTTCAGTACAATTGTCATAAGAAGATAAACATCCGTCTCCACAACCACCTTTATCAAATGATCGCGCTGTCAATATCAATGTCTTATCACTTGGAGATATTGCAGATGCGATATCAACCATGATTGGTGTTGGGGCTTTTCGGTCAACAACAGTAATGTATTGATTTTTACTATTTGCATTACCACAACCATCTCCAACAGTCCATTCAATCCTGTAATTTCCCATATGTAACGGAGATAAAACAGTCAATTCCCCTGTTGAAGTTTTATCCAGTTTATCTTTGCTCCTCTTTCCTTTAATTCCACTGGCAGGTCTCGGGATATAATTGTATGAATACTGGATAGTATCCCATGTATCTTCATTAATTACAATATATTTCCAGTTATACTTTTGATCCACATTGCACGAGTCTGTTGCAAATGCATTTGTCTTGTAATCGACAAGATCACAACCATCATTTATTCCGGCACACTCATCAACTACTTCTATTGAAGGCGGTTCATTATCTGTTACCATTAAGACTTGTGTATATCTGTAATACCCGTCTTCTACTAATTGACTACAATTCAATTTTGTTCCACTTATGGCATCTATATTATCTTCAGCACCGGTATTTTGTTGATATATGCACCAGTCGATAACAGCCCATTCACGAACAATCTTATAACAAGCATTTTCAACAAAAGTGAAAGTATCTTCGTTTATTATTTCTGCCGTTATTACATTACATGGATATTCATCCCATACAGGTTCGTTTCCGGAAGCCAATTCATTATAACAATCTGTTTTTACATCTCTTGGCCATTTAATCGAACAAGGATCGAATGGTTCTGTAGATTCTATTTCAATTGTTTGAGAGCAGCTACTGGATTTTTCACATCCTTTTGCATACCATGTTCTCTTAATAATACCTCCGCATAAATTATCACTTATATTGTCTTGATAAGTCAGATCATATCCGCATATACTTGATACTTCGGGATATAATCTTGGATTTTCATCCGGATCCAGACTTTCCTCACAGGTAATAACCAGTGATGGACAATCGAGTATAGGAGGTATTTTACATTCAATATTGACTATAGACCAACAATCATTGTAGTGACCGTAAAGATCTCCACCTTCTTTTTCTCTAGATGGATTTACAGGCCCATTTCCGGGATCTATTTCATATGCCCGCAATGATATCATGACATCATTGGCAATATCATCACAACAGAAAGATACATCATCATCATACCATACATCATTGGCTGATGTATTTGGTTTATCGTCTCCGTTCAAATCAGGACAACCTCCGTCATAATTCATAGCATCATTTACTCTAAGCACTTTGAAATATACAGGATTACAATTGTCAAAAGATCCCGAATCAAAATCATATGCTACTACTTTGGCAATTCCCGATTCGGTTAAAGATACTTGTTTGTACTGTTCACAAGTAGCAACAGGTGCCGATTGATCTATAACTCTAACATTAAACTCGCATATATTTTTATTGGCGCATCTGTCGCTCAATGTATATCTAATCAATGAATTGCTATTCATATCCAATTTTGAGACATAAACAGATAAATCACCATTATTAATATTTCCCGAAACATTTAAAAATCCGTTACCGAATATTTCAGCCTTAAAATCAACTGTTGAGCAAGCATCTTCAATATTCATAGGCAAAGGCAATAATCCTTCTCCTTCGCATTGATAAGGGCTGGCTATCAATACTACATCATCGGGACAATTGTGATATTCGGGTCCGTGTGTATCCAAAACCTCTATTATTTGGGTATGAACCAATGGATTTTCGGAAGACAATCCTAAACACCTGTTTCTTACTTTCCATGTACGCAATATCTCATAACTACTTTCGCAGATATAATACTTTAGATCAATATATGCATAGGAAAGATTACACAATGGTTCCATTATAGTGATATCTTCATCATTGAGTTTTGGATAACCCGTATTTTCCGGCTTTATCAGGTCTGCATCATTATTTGCATCAGAACATTCAAGTACTACATCACCAGGGAAAATAATCTGATTCAAATCAAATGGCTGAATATTTATATTCTGAGTACAACTAACAGTGACATCATTACTATTTACCAAATAAAATGTTCTGACAATACTTACTCTAGGGTCACCACAATTTCCATTATCTTGTAATTCATCACCATAAGTGATTTGTACCGGACCTTCGCATGTCAATAATGTCAAAACCCCCGTTAGAAGATTTCCATTATTATCTACTGCTTGCGGATCAGCATTACATAATAAATTAGTATCAGGCGGACACGCTATTTCAGGTTCAAGTTTTTTATCAATTACTATCTGACCTGAACATGAATTATTAAAATCAGGATCTCTTACTATATATGTCAGAGTATCATGTATATAATCTATGGTAATAACAGGAGTAGTCGGTATTAACTCACCATCTTCATCCATTATTAGAATTTCATAATTTTCATAACATCTGTAATTATCGCCTTCCAATAACATATCTGCATCGATTTCAGCTTCACAATCGGCATTTAGTGAAATAAGAACAAGATCATTGCAGGCAAGATCATGCACTTCAGGTAGATATTCTGTAACCGTTATTTCAAAAGTGCAATCTTTTTTATTTCCTGCAGGATCGGTAATTGTCACAGTTACCGGTGTAGTTCCTATTTCGAATTTGCTGCATGGCTCTATTGAATAAGAAGTATCTATCACTTCACAATTATCATGTGTGCTAATCGGAATATAACAAACAGTTTTTCTACATTCTCCACCTGTCAATTGTATAAATTTATCTGCAGGACAAACGATTTCAGGAAGTTCGTTATCCAATATTTCAATATTGAAATCACAGGAATCCACATTTCCCGAACCATCAGTAAGAATATATCTTACGGTTGTAATACCAACTTCAAAAAATTCAGTTATATCTGTAGCCTGGTGTACTATGCCGGGAGTTTGGGGGATTTCTATATCATCATCAGTCAAGTATTTCAACCTTACGGTTCCTTCTTGGCAATTATCGATCAATCTCGGATGAGTCCAAGTAAACAAAGCACCACAAACATCCGGGTCATTAACGATTGTCGTATCTCCCTGATCATAATTTTCAATTTCAAATAATCTCAATTCCCAATTATTCAATTCTCCGCTATTATTTGAAGTGCTATCACAGATTACCAACGTCCAGTCTCCCAGCGAGCTGTATCCATAGAAACCAGTATTAACTTTATTGATTGAATTTGTTGTTGAGTAAAATCCCCCCTGTCCCAATGGTGAACAAGGAGCATTATCTATCAATGGCAATGTATCATTGCCGATATTGTAATCAAAATCTGCATTGCCATTGCACAATCCGCTAAATAACTTCACTTCTTTTCCGTCAGGACCTCTTAATTTAAATCTCAAATCACCCATGTTTTGATGTGTACCATTTACATTGATCAATGCCAATTCTCCTATTTTGAAATTATCGTTTACTGTTATTGTCGATGTATACTCAACTCCTCCGGTAATACTTCCTGCAACATTTAAATTTGTTGCTCCGGTGTAATTGCGTTCTGCATATTGTCCACAGTAAGGTAATTCCTGGTCTAAAACCGTTACTTTGAAATCACAAGTGACAGTATGTGGATCTATAGATTGCAATGCGGTAATCGAACCATTGTCAGATAATACCTCCAAGTCAGGATTAACACTTCCTATTGTTATAGGATCGCAAACCTGAGCTACATTCCAGTCATTACCGTTATTATTGTCAAAATTAAATTTTCTATAAATTCCACCTCTACCATTCATACTGTTTATATATTGTGACCAGTCTGCAGAATTCACGATGGCTACAGTTCCCAAACCAACAGGATTCATACCGTTTATTGCCACTACATCAAGAACTCTACCTTTGAAACTCATAATATAAGTTGTCTGAGTGCTTGTACTCAAATCAATTGCACATGGTATATTAAAAAACAGATCCTGTTTGTTATCAACGCCATTACCAAAATGTATAACAAGTGTTTTTCCAACAGGAATTATAGTACTGTCAGGAATATTATATACTTCATTCATACTGCTTGTCACTCTTTCGATCTGAAGTCCGCTAACATTTATTTTTGATGGACCGAAATTGGTTATTTCCGCATAATCATTATTTGTTAATACGTTGTAAGGAACCGGGTTCATACCACCGTTCAAAATTCCTATATCATGTGTGATTTCTGTCAATAACAATAGCGGTTGGTCAGCAAATCTGTAGGTGACTTTACTGTCACCGTGGGCAAAAATTTCTCCACTTGCATCTTTTACTCCGCTTTTAACTATTTCACCACTTCCGTCAGGATATTCTATTTGCCAAACTACTGAAGAATGTTCGAGACAATTATCTGCCATTTTCTTTGGAGCTAAATTATTGATAAGGGCGGAACAACTCCACGGATCTGTATTTTCCAACACATCATCAGGGCATACAAAATCCGGAAGTTGAGTATCATTTACTATTACTCTCAATGAACATCTTGTGATATTATTTGATTCATCTTTAGCTTCCCATTCTAAAATAGTCATTCCTGTAGGGAAAATAGAGCCTGAACTCAAACCGGTATCATCTGTTTGTTCAACAATAATGTCCGGAGTACAATTGTCTTCAGCAATAGGAAGTGAAAATGTAACATAAGCTTCACATTTGCCTGGTTCTGCATCCTGTACATAATCATTTGTAGGACAATTTAAGAATTTCGGAGCTTCTGTATCCATTACGAAATAATTGATATCACAACTCACTGCATTTCCAGCCGGATCTGTTGCAGTCCAAGTAACAATATTATCTCCTATATTGAATGTAACTCCTGCCAAAGTATGATAATCAGGTGCAAATGTTAAATTATGAGTTAAGACCGTTCCTATACAATTATCGGTAAAGAACGGATCATAAATACTGTCTATTTGAGTATAAGTACAAGTATTATTATCCGCTATCAAATAGATGATATTATTAGGCCCATCTTCATTATTTCCGCATATGGTAATCATTATCTCATCAAGATTTCCACATGCTTGCATATAAGAATTTTCGATTGACAAGATCCAGACCCCCTGACTCATTTCTCCATCAAATGCTGACAACATTTCTATTGCCTGAAATGTATCTTGATTTGCTATAGTACCACATGGAGCATTTGCTATTGGATCAGTTGCTGCATCATCCAAGCTCAAATCAATATTCTGGGGATCTGCGCATAAACCATCCAGCAAAGTGACAGTTGTTCCGGAAGGGCTGATCAGTTTTATTATCAATCCGTCTCCCGTTGGGTTTGTCAATTTCAATTTTGAAACATTCAAGTCTGAAATTGATACGTTATTTGCAACTATCAATGGTATTTGCGTTATATCATTTGGTTTTATTTTCTCCGATTTTTCATTATAATAATCTGTACAGGCAATCACAGATCCACATTCTATAACAGGATCTTCATCATCGATTACAGTCACATCGTAATCACAAACAGCGGTTAAGCCGGCTGTATCAATCACAAGATACGATATATTTGTTGTTCCTAATTCAAAAATTCTGGAATCATCAAAATCATAATTGTGATACCTGTCAGTTAATGTATCTTTAGTCTCTGTTCCGTCAGGATCTTTATATGTGACCTCATAAAATACAATCGTACAGTTATCCAATGGCAAAGGATGAGTATATTCGTATAATGTAGAACAATTATAGTCATCTGCTTCATCATAATTTGTACTTATAACCACATCATCAGGGCAGCCAACAGTCGGATTTTCTTTATCCTCAACTATCAATACAAACGAACATTCAGTTTGATTTCCACTTGCATCTGTTGCTGTATATGTTATAGTAGTAGAGCCTAAATTAAATGCAACGCCTCCGACATTGCTATTTCCTGATCCAGTTGTAGCACCAGTTAGCTCATAGGTTATCACGGTATAGCAGTCAGGAGCCTGTAGTGTAGGTTCGAATTCATCATCATTAGCCGTATATGTACAATATCCCGGGTCTGTCGGCCGGTATACCGGATAATTCAACAAATAAGGACATTCCAGTAATAACGGTAAAGTATCAACTACGGTAACAGTTACGGTACATTGATTCTCATTACCGGCAATGTCAGTTATTTTAACGGTAACTTCCACAGGATTACCAACATCGTCACAATATAAAATAGGAGGAGTAACTTCCGTTTCCAGCTGTCTGCAGTTATCAATTGCACCAATGGCTATTTCATCTGCATCGATTTCATAAGTGCCCTGTTCTCCTATTCCGGCGACTATGTCAACACATCCCATAAATGGACGAATAGTATCATTAACCGTTATTATAAACTCACATGTATCAAAATTACAATTATCGTCCTCAACGACAAGATGACCTATTGCCGTAGGGTAATCATCGCAAAAAATTGTATCTGGGAAAACATCGATTAAATTTAATTTTCCTGTACCATTCAACGGTAAATCATAACTGTTTGCACTGTCAAAAGCTGTCTCCATATCGATAAAAGCCATCCCGTATTCATCAAGATAAACAGTTGTGTCGTTACATGCTATCACAGGAGGGATATCATCTGGATCCAATAAAAATCCTCCCTCTACATCATTAAATAATAAATTAGTTGTATAGTTTTGCACCTGTTTCGTCCCAAGAGGAATACTGAATAATGGATCTTTTTCAAGTAAAGGACCTATTTTATGAAATCCGGTTACAATTCCATTTATCTCTAATATATTAAAACCAAAATCCAAATTGTATTCATTTTCGGTTTTAGCAATAAAATCTCCGTTTGCTTTATAGACATTATTGATATCCATGTCTTCTGTTTGCCCATCAGGAATAACTAAACGTATGTTTTGATCCATTTCAACATTATAAATGTATTGACTATATCCGTTTATTCCAGTTCCTGTTAAATCCCATGCCATATCCTGACCTAGATTTATAGATTTAAATTTTACTTCCGGTTCAAATTTGTATTTAGCTTCGAATTCTGATCTCAGTGAAATGTTAATATCTGCTACATCTATTTTTAATACAGGTAAATTTGTTTTAATTTTCGGAACATAAGGACCAAAGACCAAGTAGTTTGTACCTATAAATATCCCAGCTTTCTCAAGACCTTCAAGTACTGGTACAGGAATAGCATATCGTATAAAAGAAAATGCATCAATTCTTCCTTTCATAAACAATTTTTCCTTACCGGTCACTGACATAACATTACCGTCAACAGTAGGGGGTTGTAATTCATCGGCAGTAAGTCTTCCAAATGTTAAATCCATTTCAGGAATTTTATTTCCCAAAATGAGAATTTTATTTGGATTTAAAATAAATTGATCTTTTTGATCATCATACTCAACAGGGTCGGTAAAACCGGTCTCATTTTGGACAGGTTCTAATAAATCATAGAGAAAGCTGGAATTATAATTACAGTCAATTAATGTGCCTAGATTTGCGCCATCTTGAAAAGAATTATCGCAAACATTAACAAGCGGTAATTTATATTCATTTTTAATTTTATGTATCGGGTCAAATACATTCCATGTCGGTGATTTCCAATGTACATCATAGCCAAGGCAGCCTGAACATCCCAAAAGTGGAATACAAAGCGGTATTCCTATGCAGGCACTAGCTTCAATAGATATAGGCCAACTGAATACAAAATCTTTGAAATACAATCCGAATTCTTGTTCTAAAGTACCCGGATCAACACTGAAAAGTGGATTAGGTTGAGGATTCATAGACGAATTGAT